>Ga0268264_10000066_pt1 | contig 285125 bp, 244 predicted proteins | sample KBSSwiS32_FD_190357 | JGI IMG/M metagenome (GOLD analysis project Ga0268264, IMG submission 190357) | Switchgrass rhizosphere microbial communities from Kellogg Biological Station, Michigan, USA - KBS Switchgrass S3-2 (SPAdes) (version 2) | ecosystem: Host-associated > Plants > Roots >...
GAGGCGTCACGCCCGACGCGCTTGTGCCGGTGGGGCAGCACGAATATCAAACCGGCAGACTCTCGTTATGACCGCGGGACCAGCGGGGGGCAGGTCAGCCGCTGACGACCAGGTTTGCTCGTTCGGGTGCGGGAGACCGGAAGCCCCGAATGTCCGCTCTAACCGGAAGCCGACCTTCGACGCCGGGCCTGCGAACGACGGTCTCGTCCCCAACCTCGGTCGTTCGTCTCGACGCTGATTTTTCCATATTGCGCAGTCAGCACGGAAACTTCATTAAAATTATGATTTTGATGTCCCAGCGGCTCCCCCGAGTCCTCTGTGGGCAAATATCGACAAGCGATATTTGCGACGGAAAGTGCGGCTTCGCCGCACTTTCCTACTCCCCCAACCCATGCCAGAATCCGACCGGCTCTTTCTGACTGTCGATCCGCCCGCCCGCCCGCGCCCCGCTGCGCGAAAAAAGTCGCCATGCCCGCTGTGGGCGAAGTACAAGAAGTTCGTGAAATTGGCCCAATCCAACAATGCAGCAGAGTCAGTCTGTTAGCAGGGAATGTTCGCACAATGCCTTGCGCGGAACTTCACTGGCTCCCCTGATTCGTTTGTTGGGGAATTTCGGCAAGCGAAATTCCCGCTGCATTGCCGCTCGCCCAGGCCCACTGGAAATTATATCCGCCCAGCCACCCGGTCACATCCACCGCCTCGCCCACCGCATAAAGCCCCGGCACCATCCGCGCCGCCATCGTCTGGGAGGAAAGCCCGCCACAGGCGATCCCGCCCCCGGTCACCTCCGCCTTGGCGAACCCCTCGGTCCCGTCCGGCCGGAATGGCCAGTCCGCCAGCCGCGCCTCCACCCCGCGCAGCACTTTGTCCGCCAATCCCCCCAGTTCCCCGCTCGCCCCCATCCGCTCCAACAGCGCATCCGCCAGCCGCTCCGGCAGCCGCTCCGCCAGCACCCGCCGCACCGCCGCCCGTGGCCGCGCCCGCTTCTCCGCCACCAGCCAGTCCGCACCCGCATCCGGCAGGAAATCCACCCCGATCGCCGTGCGATGCTGCCAGTAGGATGAAATCTGCAACACCGCCGGCCCCGAAAGCCCGCGATGGGTAAACAGCGCCGCCTCGCGAAACCGCACCTTCCCCCACCGCACCGCCACGTCCGCCGAAACCCCCGAAAGCTCGCGAAACAGCGCCTCGTCCGCCCCCAGCGTCAACGGCACCAGCGCCGGCCGCGGCTGCACCACCCCCAGCCCGAACCGCCGCGCCACTTCATAGGCAAACCCGCTCGCTCCCAGTTTCGGAATCGCCGGCCCGCCACAGGCAATCACCAGCGCCGCCGCCTCATGCTCTTCCCCGTCCAGCGCCACGCGAAACCGCCCATCCGCATGGCCCACGTCGCTCACCGCCCGCCCCAGCGCAAACGTCACCCCGCCCGCCCGGCACTCCTCCACCAGCATCGCCACCACCTGCCGCGCCGAACCGTCGCAAAACAGCTGCCCCAGCGTCTTCTCGTGCCAGCCGATCCCATGCCGCTCGATCATCGCCAGGAAATCCGCCGGCCGATACCGGCTCAGCGCCGATTTGGCGAAATGCGGATTGCCCGAAAGATACCGCTCCGGCCCGGCACCCAGGTTGGTGAAATTGCACCGCCCCCCGCCCGAAATCAGAATTTTCCGCCCCGGCTCCGAATTGTGGTCCACCAGCAGCACCCGCCGCCCACGCTGCCCCGCCGTCAGCGCCGCCATCATCCCCGCCGCCCCCGCGCCGATCACGATCGCATCGAACCGCCGGTTCTCCGAAACCCCGCCCATCCCCTCAATCACGCCGATACAGCACCGAACCCGGCGTAAACCGCACCGGATGCCACCCCGCAAACCGCCGCGCCCGCCCGTCGTCCAGCACCCACAGCAGCGTCATCGTCCGCGGAATCCGCCCCACCACCGTCTCCAGCCCCGGATGATGCTCGCAACCCGGATCATGCGCCACCTCGGAAGGATCGGTGGCGAAACCGCCCGCCGCCGGGTTGTGCACTTGGATCAGCTGCCCGCCCGGGATCACCCACTGGTCATTGGAAAACGCCCGCCGCCGCGCGATCGCATAACCAGCCAGATGAAACCGCCGCTCCCGCTGCCACGGGCTGAAGCTGGGGTCGCACGGCTCCGTCGTCAGGCTGACCAGTTCACCACCGACCGGCACCGCATCCAGCGCCGCGAGATCGGCCTGCATCGCCCGGTCGAACAGTGCCAGGCTCACCGCGTTCCCCCCCAGCCGCGCTCCGGCAAACACCAGCCCCGCCACCGCCAGCGTGGTCACCGCCCGCACGCTCGCCAGCGGCCCGGGCCGCGCCGCCACCAGCGTCAGGGCGAGCATGACCGGCACCAGCCGCATGTCGGCATAAGCCGAACCGATCACCCGCCCCGGCATCACGGCATAGAACCCGGCCAGCACCACCACCCCCAGCAGCAGCCCCCGGTCGAACACCACCCAGCGCGAAGCCCAGCACCAGCCGATCACACCCAGGATGACCAGCGCCGAACCGATGTCCCACACCGCCCACCGATCCCGCAGCGGCATGATCAGATAAGGCAGCTTGTACCAGAACTCGAACCACTGCGTGGTCGTCCCATGGCCATGCGCGGCCCCGAACCCCAAGCTGACCAGCCACGGCGCCAGCAGGCATGACAGCGCCAGCCCCGCCCGCGCCGCCGCCCGCGTCCATCCGAGCCCCAGCCGGCGCCATGCGGCGACCTCCTGCCCACCGGCCATGATCGCCAGCACCGCCCAGCCGACCAGATGGGTGATCCACACGATGCACGACAACGGCACGAACAGCAGCCAGCGCAGCCGCTGCCGGTCTCCTCGTTCCAGCCGGACCCAGAGCGCCAGCAGGACCGTCGCCACCGCCATTCCCAGGGTGAAGTTGAGAAAGCCGAACTGGAACGGATAACCATAGGCCAGCGGCAGGGCGAACAGGGCGGTCGGCGGCAACCGACCATGCACCGTCTTGGCGAGCAGCAGCCAGCCGGCGATCTGCAGCCCGGGAATGGCGGTGACGACGAGCCTGAGCGCCGGCTCCAGCCCCAGCCACGGCGTCAGCACCTGCACCAGCAGGTCGGTGCCGAGATTGGGAATGAACCCCCAATGGAAGCTGTACCACTGCCGCAGGATCGGCGATGCCCCGCCATCGGTCTGCACCGCGAAGCGGCCGAGGTGCCCACCGAGATCGACCAGCAGCGGCATGCCGGTGAGCGCGACCGGCAGGATGCCGGCGATGCAGACCAGCAGCAGCAGCCAATGGCTCTGCCACCACCCGGCTGCCATGCCGCTTTGCCCGTCCGCAAGCGGCGCCCGCATCACCGGCTGCGCCCCGCCGCATCGGGCCGGCCGGCGAACACCACCAGCCGCGACCCCGCGAAAAACACCAGCGAATAGGCTGCCATCGCCAGCCCCTGGACCACCGGACTTTCGCTGTAGCCGGCACGCCGCGCCGCGAAGATCACGGCGAGGTTCGCCGCATAGGCGCTCCCTGCCGTGACGAGGAACAGCACGATCTCACGAGCATCCGCCCGATGGCGGACGGCAAACGCCCAGCGCCGCTGCAGGACATAGGACACGCACAACCCGACGCCATAACCGAGCGCATTGGCGCGATAATCCCCCAACCCCGCGCGCAAGCCGGCGACGATCACCGCGAACCCGATCGCGCTGTTGGCCAGGCCCACGGCGACGAAGCGCAGGAACTGCCGCGCCGGCCCATTCGCCGGGTTCATGCGCTTCACTGTCAATGGCCGGTCCCGTGTCTTGCCATCGCAGTCTATTGCATCGCCAGCGAATATTGCGCGCCGAGGGGCAGGGCGGTCATCCACCGCTCCAGCGGCCGCAACGCCGCCAGCGGCCCGGGAAAGAACAGCCGGAAGCGCACCCGGGCGGACGCGAACCCGGCGGCGAGGGCAGTGGCTTTCATCGCCGGCGCCGAAATCAGCACGGCATTGGCATCGAACGGGCATGTGTCCACCGAATGGCGGGTCAGCGGGTTCCACGGGTTGTGCTCGAACAGGACCATCAGGCCCCCCGGCACCAGCCGCCGCCGCAACTGGCCGAGCAGATCGACATGACGATCATGCGGGATGTGATGGAACACGCAAGCGGTGAAGATCAGTTCGAACCGGCCTATCGCGTCGGGGATCACGTCACCGTCGTAATGGACATAGTCGGCACGCTCGTCGCCATGGCGCTGACGGGAAAGCTCGAGGCTGGCCTGCGAAACGTCGAGGCAGGTCAGCCTCGCCTCGGGAAAATGTTCCGCCAGCGGTGCCACCGCGTTGCCGATGCCCGATCCGAAATCGAGAATGCGGCGGGGGGAGCAACCGGCGGCATCCGCCAGCGCCCGCGCGTCAGCGGCCTTGTACCGGGCGAAGTAGCCGGTATCCTCGCCGCTCAGGCGGGTGGCGGCGGCGTGCTGGGCTTCGTAATCCCGGGCGACGGCATCGAACTCGGGCAGGCTCGTCCGCATCCTAGCGGGCCACTGCCTGTTCGCTGGCCGCTGCAGCCCGGCCATCGCCCCGGCGGATCTCGCGCACGATGAACAGTGGGCGCTGCTTCGCCTCCAGGTACATCCGTCCCAGATACTCCCCGATCACGCCGAGGATCATCAACTGCACGCTGCCCAGGATCAGGATCACGGCGATCAGGCTGGCCCATCCGGTCACCGTGCCGCGCCGCAGGTAGGAAACCAGCACCCAGCCCAGCGCGCCGATCCCCGCCGCCCCGAACGCAAGGCCGAGGTGGGAGGCGAGCCGCAGCGGCAGGGTCGAGAAGCTGGTGATCCCGTCGAACGCCAGCGCCAGCATCTGGCTCAGGGAATAATGCGTTTCTCCGGCAAAGCGCGGGTCGCGCTCATAGGGAATGCCGGTCTGCCGGAACCCCACCCAGCTGACCATGCCACGCACGAAGCGGTACCGCTCCGGCATGGCGTTGAGATGGTCGACCACCCGCCGGGTCATCAGCCGGAAATCGCCGGTGTCGCGGGGGATCGGGATGTCGATCAGCCGGTCGAGCAGGCGATAGAACCCGGCCGCCGTCGCCCGCTTGAAGCGGCTTTCACCATGGCGCTCGACCCGTTGGCCATAGACCACGTCATAGCCTTCGCCCAGCTTGTCGAGCATGCGCGGCAGCAGCTCGGGCGGGTCCTGCAGATCGGCATCGATCACCAGCACCAGCTCGCCCCGCGCCTCGTTCAGTCCGGCGGTCAGCGCCAGCTGGTGGCCGTGATTGCGTGAAAGATCGACCCCGACGATCGCCGGCGAAACCCCGGCATGGTGGCAGATCAGCTCCCAGGTCCGGTCGGCCGAGCCGTCGTTGACCAGAACGATCTCGTAGCGTCCGGCGAACTGTCCCTCGCATGTCGCTGTCAGCCGCGCGACCAGCTCGTCGATCACCGCTTGCTCGTTGTAACACGGCACGACGACAGAAAGCGCGATATCGGGACCTTGATGGATGGCGCCGGCGATCGACATCAAGTAGCCATTCCTGTCAGACGGGCAAACTGCATCGCGCGTGGACCGATCCGTCGGCGAAACTACGGGAAAGTCCGGTCGGAGCCGATCGTCCTGCCCATAATGCCCGCCCACCCGACTGACAAGCGGCATATCGGCCGGCGAAGGCCCTCCCCAAGTCTTCTCGGGACGACCAAATGTTAACCATGTTCGCGCAAACAGGCGCGATGATGCGCCGCCTCGCCCATCCCGCACCGCTCAGCCGGCCGGGCGCAGCGCCGGCCGCGCCATGGCCGGAAATCCTGCTTGGCGTGGCCGCCCTCGCCATCTGGCTCGGGGTCCGCCGGGGCGTGCCGCTGATGAGCGACGTCGTCTGGCAGTTCTGGATCGCCCGGCAGCTGATCGGCGGCGCCCGGCTCTACAGCGAGATCTGGGAGGTCAACCCCCCGCTGTGGTTCTGGTCGGCGGTGCCGGTCGAATGGCTGGCGGAATGCACGGGGCTGGACTGGCAGGCGCTGCTTCAGGCCGTGGTCATCGCCCTCGGCGCCTTCAGTGCATGGCTGGTCGGCAGGCTGGTCGCCGGCTCCCGTCCGGCGGCCCGCGCCATTCTGTCCCTGCTGGTCTTCGCGATGATGACGGTGGTTCCGGTGCTCGCACTGGCCCAGCGCGAACAGATCGTGCTGGTGACGTCGCTGCCTTATTGCGCCCTGATCGCGCGCCGCCGGGCGGGCGGGGCGGTCTCCACCCCTGCAGCGGCCGCCATCGGCGCGCTCGCCGCCTTCGGCTTCGCGCTCAAGCACTATTTCGTGCTGGCTCCGCTGCTGCTCGAAGGCTGGCTGGCGCTGCGGCTCGCCCGCCGCTGGCGCCCGTGGCGGCCCGAACTGGTCGTCCTCGCCGCGTTGGCGATCGCCTATGCCGGGGCCATCCTGATCCTCACGCCCGATTTCTTCGGCCGGATGGTGCCTTTGGTGCGCATCGCCTACCACGCTTTCCAGCCCGGCTGGCTGTTCCTCGCGGTCAAGCCCTACACCCTGTTCTGGCTGCTTGCCGTGCTCTGGCTGATCCTCGTCCGCAATGAGCCGCTCAAGCCGGCAAGCCCGGAACTGGAGGCCTTCGCCGGCGCCCTGCTGCTGTTCGCCGCCAGCGGAGCGGTCGCCTATGGGCTGCAGGGGCGTGGCTGGGACTATCACAGCGTTCCCGCGTCCGGTGCGCTCGGCATTGCCATCGGCTTGCGGCTCAAGCGCCTGCGGCAGCCGGTGCCGCTCGCGCTCGGCGTGGCCCTGCTCGCCTGGATGGCTGTCTGCGTCTATCCGGTCCGCCCCTATCCGGATCACGATCCGGCCCTGGACCGTGTGGCTTCGGGCGAATCCGTGTTCGTCGCGGCGGTCAACGCCGATCGCGCCTGGCCGGTGCCCGATCGCCACCGCCTGGTCTGGGCGCCCCGCACCTACAGCATGTGGATGGTCCCGGCCATCGCCGAAGGGGAGCTGCTCGGCCGCCAGACCCCGGCACTGCGCTCGCTATCGGCCCAGGTCCTCACGGCGATGTCCGAGGACATCCGTTGCCACCCGCCTGCCCTGATCCTGATCCAGCGCGAGCCGGTGCTCGCCACGGCCCATGCCCGCTTCGAGCTTGCCCGCTTCCTGTTCCGCGACCCGGCCCTGAGCCACTTCGTTGCCGAGCACTACCGCCCGCTGCCGCCCTCCGGGGACATGCTGGGTTTCGCGCGCCAGGGCCGGCCCGCCCCGCCTGGCGGTTCATCCTGCCGCGCCATCCGCGCCTGATCCGCGCCTATCGTCCGGCGATGCTCCGCGCCACCGCCTCTGCCACCTTGATCCCGTCGATCGCGGCGGAAAGAATGCCGCCCGCATAGCCCGCGCCTTCCCCCGCCGGATAGAGCCGCTCGGTGTTGAGGCTCTGGAAATCCGCCCCGCGCCCGATCCGCAGCGGCGAGGACGTCCGCGTCTCCACCCCGGTCATCACCACGTCCGGATCGTCATAGCGCGCGATCCGCCGGCCGAACACCGGCAGCGCCTCGCGGATCGCCTCGACCGCATAGTCCGGCAGGCACCGCGCTAGGTCGGTCATCGTCACCCCCGGCTTGTACGACGGCACGACCGCGCCCAGGGCCTCGCTCGCCCGCCCGGCGAGGAAATCCCCGACGCGCTGCCCCGGCGCCCTGTAGCCGCCGCCGCCGGCCTCGAACGCCAGGCTTTCCCAGTGGCGCTGGAACTCGATCCCCGCCAGCGGCCCGCCGGGATAGTCGCGCTCCGGCGAAATCGCCACGACCAGCCCGGAATTGGCATTGAACTCGGCCCGCGAATACTGGCTCATGCCGTTGGTCACGACCCGGCCCGGCTCGCTGGTCGCCGCCACCACCCGCCCGCCCGGGCACATGCAGAAAGAATATACCGCCCGGCCATTGCTGGCCTGGTGGGACAGTGCATAGGCCGCCGCGCCGAGATCGGGATGGCCGGCACACCTGCCGAACCGCGCCCGGTCGATCCAGCTTTGCGGATGCTCGATGCGCACGCCGATGGCGAACGGCTTGGCCTCCATCGCCACCCCGCGTTCGTGCAGCATCGCGAATGTAGGCCGGGCCGAATGGCCGACCGCCAGCACGACATGCTGGGCTTCCAGGAACGAGCCATCGGCCAGCACGAGCCCGCGCAGCCGCTGCCGGCCACCGGGCAGGGGGTCGCAGACCACATCGTCCACCCGTGTTTCCCAACGGTATTCTCCGCCCAGCCCCTCGATCTCCGCCCGGATCGCCTCGACCATGCTCACCAGCCGGAACGTGCCGATATGCGGGTGCGCCTGCCACAGGATATCGTCCGGCGCGCCGGCCTTGACGAACTCCTCCAGCACCTTGCGCCCCAAGAAGCGCGGGTCCTTGACCCGGCAATAGAGCTTGCCGTCGGAAAACGTCCCCGCGCCGCCCTCGCCGAACTGCACGTTGGAATCCGGGTTCAGCTCGCTCTTGCGCCACAGCCCCCAGGTGTCCTTGGTGCGCTGCCGCACCACCTTGCCGCGCTCCAGCACGATCGGCCGGAACCCCATCTGCGCCAGCGTCAGCGCCGCCAGCAGGCCGCAAGGCCCCGCCCCGATCACCACCGGACGCAAGGCCGGGCTGACATGGCCCGCCCACCCCGGCGGCGCGGTGACCGGCGGCGTCCACGCCATGTCCGGCGTCACCCGCAGGTCCTTGTCGCCGGCCAGCCGCGCCAGCACCGCCCCCTCGTCCGCCAGATCGACATCGAGCGTGTAGACCAGCAGCACCGCCCCGCGCCGCCGCGCATCGTTGCCGCGCTTGAACACGCTGAACCCGCGCAGTTCCGCCGGCGCGATGCCCAGCCGCGCGCAGATCGCCGGCGCCAGCGCGTCCGCTTCATGGTCGAGCGGCAGGGTCAGTCCCGAAAGTCTCAGCATCTCCGCGAAGTTCCCGTCATCGCGCCGTATCCCGTGCCGCCAGCATCATCTGCCGCCGCTTGGCCCGCCACGGCCCGAACCGCCAGGCCAGCAGCGCCAGCACGACCGACAGCGCCGAACTCACCGGATAGGCCCACCACACCGCCTCGGTCCCCATTGCCGGCCTGGCCAGCGCATAGAACCCGAGCCGCGCCGGATAGAAGGTGATGACCATGACCACCAGCGGCACCAGCACCGAGCCATAGGCCCGCATCGTCGCGAACAGCACCATCATCACGCCGACCATCATGTAGGACCATGTACAGATGAACTGGATATGGCGGGCCAGCGGCACCGCCGGGCTGTCGGCACCCAGGAACAGGCGCAGCACCGGCTCGTCGAACAGCAGCAGCAGCGCGGTCGGCACCGCGGTCATCACCTCGGTCACCGCCAGGCCGATCCAGGTGATCCCGATCACCCGCCGGTGCTGCCCGGCGCCGATGTTCTGTGCCACCATCGCGCTGACCGCCTGGCCACCGGCGAAAGCCGGCATCTGGATGTAGTTCCACAGCTGCAGCGAAGCGCCATAGGCGGCCGTCGCCAGCAGCCCCTCGCGATTGACCAGGCCGATGAACACCAGACCTGCCGCCATCGCCAGCATCGTCTGCGCCCCCATCGGCAGGCCTTTGCCGACCATGTAGGCAATGTCGGCGCGGCTCGGCAACAACCAGCGCAGCTCCGGTCCCCTCAGCCGCAGCGGCAGGTCGCGGCCGTAGATCACCGCCAGCGTCAGCACGAGGCCCGCCGCCGCGCCGATCGCATTGGCCAGCGCCGAACCGGCGATCCCCAGCTTCGGCGCCGGCCCGAGGCCGAGGATCAGCACCGGGTTGAGCAAGATGTCGATGACGATGGCGACCACCGAACTGACCAGCGGCGTCGTCGAATCGCCGGCACCGCGCAGCCCCATGCCGATCAGCATCGAGGCGGCGATGAACGGCATCGCCAGGAAGGTGACCCGCAGATAGGCCAGCGCGGCCTGCTCCACGGCCGGCGGCGTCGCCATCCATTGTAGGATCTGCGGCGCGAACATGGATCCGAGCACCGCGCCCAGCGCCGCCAGCCCGGTGCAGAAGCCGATGCCGGCGCCGAACGAACGCCGCGCCCCGGCCAGGTCCTGCGCGCCGAAATGCCGCCCCACCGCGATCGTCGTCGCCATGCCGAAACCGAACACGGTGCCGAACAGCAGGAACAGGATGGTGTTGGCATTGGCCGTCGCCGCCACCGCCGTCGTGCCGAGCAGCTGGCCGATCCAGATCGCGTTGATCGTCCCGCCGACCGTCTGCAGCAGGTTGGTCGCCAGCGCCGGGATGATGAACACCACCAGCGTCCGCAGGATCGGCCCGCTGGTGAGATCGCCCCGCACCACGCCCCGGCCAGTCCTCGTCGGGGCCTCGTCTTCGGGTTCGCTCATGTCCCGCGGGTATCGCCGGAGAGATGGATATGCAGCCGGTCGCTGAGCCGGTAGCCGTCCATCAGGCACAGTTCGCCGAGCCACCGCGCCCGTTCGCGCAATGTCGCGCTGTCCCGCCCCTCCGGCATCAGGATCACCCGCCCCGGCGCGATCCCGTAGTCCGCCGCCAGCGCGCGCACTTCGTCCACATCGCCGGCCGCGCCGATGACGAACTTGAACCAGGCCCGCGCATCCGCCGCCCATTCCGCCAGCCGCTCCGGCACCAGCGCCAGCGAAGCCGGATTGCCGCTATGCGCCAGCTTGGGCGAGACGTTGAACTGGTCGATCAGTGGATCGAGCGCCGGGTGAGGGGCCACCGTCCCGTTGGTCTCCACCTCGACCACCAGTCCCCGCACCAGCCGCTGCAACGCCGCCAGCATCCGCGCCAGCGCCGCCCCCTGCAGCAGTGGCTCCCCGCCGGTCACCACCAGCCGCGATTGCCCGAGCGCCGCGATCCGCGCCGCCACCTCGGCCTCCTCCAGAGAAACCTGGTTCTCCCCCCGCGCGAACGCGAGCCCATCGCGATGCGGCCGATTATCCCCCTCGAACCGCCAGGTATACGCCGTATCGCACCACGCGCAGGCGAGATTGCACCGCGACAGCCTCACGAAGGCGCAAGGCAGCCCCGCGCTCACCCCTTCGCCCTGCAAGGCGGCAAAGATCTCCGGCTCCCCCGGCGCAACCGTCGCCAACGTCAGCACCAGTTCCTCCCCCCACGGGGGAGGGGGACCATGCGAAGCATGGTGGAGGGGCACGCGCAGTTCTTCACCACCTCAGCGTTCCAGAGCCAATCCAGACCCGGCCCATCACCCCAACCGCGCCAATGCCGCCGCCAGCCGCTCCGCTTCCGCCGCATGATGCGCATGGTCCGCCCGCGCCTTGTCCACCGCCTCCGGCTTCGCCTTCTCGACAAACGAGGGATTGGCCAGCCGCCCCTCCAGCGCCTTCGCCTCCTTCTGAGAGGCGGCCAAGGCCTTTTCCAGCCGTGCCTTCTCGGCAGCGATGTCGATGATCCCTTCGAGCGGCACGATCAGGCTGGCGTCGCCCGCGCCGATCTGCATCGCCGGTCCGGCGGGCGCCGCCTCGAAGCGGATCGCCGAAAGCCGCGCCAGCCGCTCGATTGCGCCCGGATTCCGCTCGATGATCCCACGCGTCTCCGCGCTCGGTGCCGGCAACCAGGCCTCAAGCCGCGCGCCCGGCGCGATCCCCAGCTCGTTCTTGGCGGTGCGCAAGTTGCCGACCAGCGCGATCAGCCACTCCACCTCACGCGCCGCCGCGACATCGACCTGCGCCCCCGGCTCCGGCCAGCGCGCGAGGATCAGGTCGCTGTCCCGCTCGCCCAGCCCATGCCACAGCTCCTCGGTCACAAACGGCATGAACGGATGCAGCATGACCAGGATCTGGTCGAGCACCCACCCCGCCACCGCGCGGGTCTCATCGTCGATCTGCCCTTTCACCAGCTCGATGTACCAGTCGCAGAACTGGTCCCAGACGAAGTGATAGATCGCATTGGCCGCCGCATCGAAGCGCAACCCGGCCATCGCCTCGTCGAGCGCCGCCAGCGTGGTGACCACCTCGCCGACGATCCACCGGTTGACCGCCGAGGTCGCCACCGGCGCCGCCAGCGACGAACTCGCGCCGATGCCGTTCGCCTGGCAGAACCGCGCCGCGTTCCATAGCTTGGTGGCGAAGTTGCGATAGCCTTCGACCCGCTTCTCGTCCATCTTCACGTCGCGCCCCTGGCTCTCCATCGCGCACATGAAGAACCGCAGCGCATCCGCCCCGTAAGCGTCGATCAGCCCCAGCGGATCGACGACATTGCCCTTGGACTTGGACATCTTCTGCCCATCGGCCGCCCGCACCAGCCCATGCAGGTAAAGCCGCTTCCACGGCACCTCGCCCAGGAAATGCATCCCCTGCATCGCCATCCGCGCGTCCCAGAAGAACAGGATGTCGAACCCGGAGACCAGCAGGTCATTGGGATAGTGCCGCTGCATCAGCCGGGTATCATCCGGCCACCCCAATGTCGCGAACGGCCACAACGCCGATGAAAACCAGGTGTCGAGCACGTCCTCGTCACGCGTCAAGGTAACGATTGATGAGGTCGACTTTGGGTCACTAGTGTCTCTAACTTCACCTACCCAACCGACAATTTTATTTCCATCCTTATGAAAGGTTACGTTCAGTAGATCAATTTCTGGATCCTTCAATCCTTTCGACTGGTAATGACTAGTAGCGAGTTGCCTTACGTCGTCTTCGCTTTCCGCAACAAACACTTCGCCATCCGGCCCATACCACGCCGGAATCCGATGCCCCCACCACAACTGCCTGCTCACGCACCACGGCTGGATGTTCTCCATCCAGTTGAAGAACGTCTTCTCCCAGCTCTTCGGCACGATCTCGATCCGCCCATCGCGCACTGCCGCCATCGGCGCCTTGGCCAGCTCCGCCGCATTGACATACCACTGGTCGGTCAGCCACGGCTCGATCACCACCCCGCCACGATCGCCATACGGCGTCTGGATCGTCCGCGGCTCGGCATCGGCCACCACGTCCTCGCCATCCTTGCCCTTGGTCACATGCGGCACCAGCAGGCCCAGCACCTTCAACCGCGCCACTACCTCGGCGCGGGCATCGAACCGGTCCATCCCCACCAGATCGGCCGGAATCAGGCCGTCCGCCGTCTGCACCACCCGCGCCTCGGCATCGAGCATGTTGAGCATCTCGCCGGGCTTGAACCCCGCCCGCTTGCCCACCTCGAAGTCATTGAAATCGTGCCCCGGCGTGATCTTCACCGCGCCGGTCCCCAGCGCCGGATCGGCATGTTCATCGGCGACAATCGGCACCCGCCGCCCGGTCAGCGGCAGCTCGACGAACTTGCCGATCACGCTGGCATAGCGCTCGTCCTCGGGATGCACCGCGACCGCCATGTCCGCCAGCATCGTCTCGGGCCGCGTCGTCGCCACGACGATATGGTCGCGCCCATCGGCCAGCTTCACGCCATCCGCCAGCGGATACCTGAACTGCCAGAACGAGCCCTTGACCTCCCGCGTCTCCACCTCGAGGTCGGAGATCGCCGTCTTCAGCTTCGGGTCCCAGTTGACCAGCCGCTTGTCCCGGTAGAGCAACCCCTGGTTGTAGAGATCGACGAACACCTTAACCACCGCCCGGGTAAAATGCGGGTCCATGGTGAACTGCTCGCGGCTCCAGTCCATCGAGCATCCCAGCCGCCGCAGCTGCCGGGTGATCGTCCCGCCGCTCTCGGCCTTCCACTCCCAGACCTTCTCGACGAACGCCTCGCGCGAATAGTTCGTCCGCTTGTCCTGCTTCGCCTCCAGCTGCCGCTCGACCACCATCTGCGTGGCGATCCCGGCGTGATCGGTGCCGACCACCCACAGCGCGTCCTTGCCCTTCAGCCGCTCGTGCCGGATGACGACATCCTGCAGGGTATTGTCCAGCGCATGGCCGATATGCAACGAGCCGGTCACGTTCGGCGGCGGGTTGACGATGGTGAACGGCTGCGCCTCCGGCCGCTCCGGCCGAAACGCACCACTGCTCTCCCAATGCGCATACCACTTCGCCTCGATCCCGGCCGGATCGAACGTCTTGGGCAGCCCGGTTTCGGCTGCGGTTTCGTCATTCATCGTCGTCTCGGTCATGCCGGCGCTTTGCCAGCCCGCCCGGTGCTTCGCAAGGGAGAGGGGCGAAAGGGCAAGGCCGGGGGGCGACCTTCCCCGGCCGTGCCAGTTGTCCGTCGCATAAAATCGGCGTAAAAAATCGGCGGGCGCGAATTCGGCAGGTGTAATGGCCGCGCATGGATGGGGCAATGACCGAGGGTGACGGGCAGCATGCCCATCACGAGAGCCTGCCGGCACTGGCGATTGGCGCGATTGGCGTGGTGTTCGGCGATATCGGGACTTCACCGCTTTATGCGTTGAAGGAAAGCCTGGTCGGGCATCATCCGCTGCCGGTGGACCGGCTGCATGTCTACGGCGTCATCTCGCTGATTTTCTGGACGATGATGCTGATCGTGACGATCAAGTATGTCTTCGTCATCCTGCGGGCGGACAACAAGGGTGAAGGCGGGAGCCTGGCGTTGCTGGCGCTGATCGGGCGCAACCTTGGGGCAAGCAAGTGGCAGGGGGCGATCGCCATGCTGGGGGTGGTGGCGACAGCGCTGTTCTATGGCGATGCGATCATCACCCCGGCGATTTCGGTGCTTTCCGCCGTGGAAGGGCTGGGAAGCGTGCAGGATGGGCTGGAGGCCTGGGTGGTGCCGATTGCGATCGGCATCCTGATCGGCCTGTTTGCCATTCAATCGCGCGGGACGGCGGCGGTGGGCAAGCTGTTCGGGCCGGTGATGATCGTCTATTTCCTGGTGATTGGCGTGCTGGGACTGCGCGGGATTGCCGAGGCGCCGGAGGTGCTGGGGGCGTTGAACCCGGCGCATATTGGCGCGTTTGCCATGGCCGATCCGGGGCTGGCGTTCCTGGCGCTCGGTTCGGTCATCCTGGCGGTGACCGGGGCGGAGGCGCTTTATGCCGACATGGGGCATTTCGGGCGCAAGGCGATCATGATCTCGTGGTTGTATGTCGCGTTTCCGTGCCTGCTGATCAACTATCTCGGGCAGGCGGCGATGATCCTGGCGCATCCGGGGGTGATCGAGAATCCGTTCTTCCTGATGGCGCCCGAGTGGGGACGGCTGCCGCTGGTGCTGCTGGCGACGGTGGCGACGGTGATCGCCAGCCAGGCGGTGATTTCCGGCGCCTATTCGGTCTCGCAGCAGGCGGTGCAGCTCGGGTTCCTGCCGCGCATGGCCATTCGCCATACCAGCGAGCGGGCGGTCGGCCAGATCTACATACCGGTGGTGAACTGGGCGCTGCTGATCCTCGTCATCCTGCTGGTGCTGGGGTTCCGCAGTTCAAGCAACCTGGCGGCGGCCTATGGCATCGCGGTGACGGGGACGATGTTCATCACCGCGTGCATGATGGGGGTGCTGACGACGCTGGTGTGGAAGTGGAACCCGCTGGTTTCGCTCGGGCTGACGGGGACGTTCCTGGTGGTGGACGGGCTGTATTTTGCGTCCAACGTGACGAAGATTCCGGAGGGTGGGTGGTTTCCGCTGCTGGTCGCGGCGGTGGCGTTCACCCTGCTGACGACCTGGGCGACCGGGCGGCGGCTGGTGCGCGAGCGGCTGGCCGAGGATGCGATGCCGATCGACCTGTTCATCCGGACGGTGGCGGCCAAGGTCGAGCGGATTTCGGGGACGGCGGTGTTCCTCGCTTCGACGCCGGACGGGATTCCGCCGGCGCTGCTGCACAACCTCAAGCACAACCACATCCTGCACGAGCGGGTGGTGATCGTCACGGTGGCGACCGAGGGCGTACCGCATGTCGCCGCCGAGAAGCGGCGGGAGATCGAGGAACTGGGCTGCGGCATGTACCGCATGGTGCTGCACACCGGGTTCATGGACGAAGTGGACGTGCCGGCGGAACTGTTGCTGGAAACGCGGGCGGGCGCACCGTTCGTGCCGATGGCGACGAGCTATTTCCTGGCGCGGCAGACGCTGGTGCCGGCGCGACGACCGGGCATGGCGATCTGGCGGGAGCACCTATTCGCCTGGATGGTGCGCAATGCCGAGAGCGCGATGGAGTTCTTCCGGCTGCCGACCAACCGGGTGATCGAGCTGGGGAGCCAGCTGGAGATCTGAAGCGACGCCGGTTGCCTGACCGGTCTCTCGGCCCGCGATGACGACCGGCGTGACCGCCTTTTCCCCGCTATTGTTACCATGGGCGACTTTCGTTACGTCTGGAAAAAACCGGCTTCGACCGGGATGGATGGAGAGGTGCCAGATGGAACTGCGGCGTGTTTTCGAACCGTTGATGATCAATCGGCTGGAGATCCCGAACCGGATCAGCCGTTCCGCGCATGGCACCGGTTATGCGTTCAACCCGGTCGACCCGATCAGCGATCAGCTGGTCGACTACCATCTCGCCCGGGCGAAGGGCGGCGTCGGCCTGAGCATCCTGGAGGCGGCCACCACGCACGGCAGCTCGTTCATCAGCCTCAATGCCACCGACGACCTCGTCATCGCCGGCTACCGCAAGCTGATGGCGGCGGTGAAGCCATACGGCATGCGGGTGTTTCAGCAGATCTGGCATGCCGGCAACCTGCTGGCGCCGCGCCATCACTGGGCGCCGCCATGGGGGGTTTCCCCCGTGCCGCACCCGGCCAGTGCCGTGGTGCCGACCCCGATGACCAAGGCGCAGATCGATGAGCTCGTCGCGTCGTTCGCACAGGCCGGCCGCCGCATCCGCGAGGGGGGCCTCGATGGCATCCAGATCCATGCGGCGCATGGCTATCTCATCATGCAGTTCCTGTCCTCGGTCAGCAACCGGCGCGAGGACGAGTACGGCGGGCCGCTCGAAAACCGCATGCGATTCCTGAGGGAAGTCCTCGTTGCGATCCGCAAGGAGGTCGGCGACGATTTCCCGTTGGGCATACGCTGTGCGGCGAGCCTGGTGGATGGCGGAATTACCGAGGAGGAGCTCGGGCTGATGGCGCAATCCCTGCGCGCCGACGGGCTGATCGATTTCCTCGACGTGAGCTGGACCGATTATTTCAAGCAGGAGATCGTCGGCTCGATGGACCGGCCGGTCGGCTATCAGTTGCCGTCCAGTTCCATAGTCACCGGCTATGTCCCCGGTCTTCCGCGCATCGTCATCGGCCGCTTCCGTACGCTGGAAGATGCCGAGCAGGTCCTGCGCGACGGGGTCGCCGACATGGTCCACATGACCCGGGCGCATATCGCCGACCCCGACATTGTGAGGAAGACCCGCGCCGGCACCCCCGAACTGGTCCGCCCCTGCATCGGCTGCAACCAGGCATGCTGGCACTCGACCAGTTCCGGCTTCCCGCTGGCCTGCACGGTCAACCCGGTGGTCGGCTCCGAAGCATTGCTCAGCGAGGATCTGCTGACCAAGGCGGCCGTGCCCGCCAGGGTCCTGGTGATCGGCGGCGGACCGGCCGGAATGGAGGCGGCGCGCGTCGCCGCGCTCGGCGGGCACAGGGTGACCCTGGTCGAGGCGTCCGGCGACCTTGGCGGGCAGGTCGCGATCGCGCGGCGGGCGCCCAGCCTCCACACGATCGGCGATATCGCGACCTGGCTGGAACAGGAAATCTTCCGCCTTGGCGTGGAGGTCCGGCTCGGCAGCTATTTCGATGCCGACGACGTGGTGGCCGAGGATCCCGATCTGGTGGTGATCGCGACCGGGGCCATTCCGCGCTACGACGGGCGGCAGATTGGCAACCCGCATGCGCCGGTGCCGGGGTTCGACAAGCCGCACGTCCATGCGCCCTGCGACCTGATCGCCAATCCGCCGGCCAATCTCGGCTCCTCGGCCGTGGTGTTCGACGATGTCGGTCATTACGAAGCATTGGCGACCACCGATTTCCTGCTCGACCGGGGCCTGTCGGTGACGTTCGTGACCGGCTTTCCGACCGCAGGCAGACTGGTCGACCAGGTGTCGCGGGTGGACACCGCGTTCGAACGTTTCGCGCGCAAGGGGAACTTCACGCTCTTTACCCGGACCCGGCTGGAGCGGATCGAGGACAAAGCCTGCGCGATCCTTCCCCGCTACCGGAGCGAACCGATCATGGTGCCGGCGGACACGGTCGTGTTCATCTCGCCGAAGGTCGGGAGCCACGACCTGTTCCACGAGCTGCAGCAACGCGGCTTCAGCGCGAACCGGCAAGTCAGCATGGTCGGCGATGCTCTCGCTCCGCGCGATCTGCAGTTCGCCATCGGCGAGGCACACCGCACCGTCCGGCAATGGCATGCCGGATTGCGTGCGTCGGCACCGGTGCCGGCATAGGGGCCTCGACTTGCGCCGAGCCGGGCGTGTCTGGAGATTCGATCGCAGATTTGCGCCAGATCGGATAACCCGGTCGCCGTGAGCATGAACAGGCGTTCGGGGTTTTTCGGAGAAGGGCGGAATTTCATTGATCGATAAAACTCCGGTGCGCCGCCGCTCGTCGCTTCGACGATGATCGCCAGATCGCCGGAGACGGTTGTCAAGCATGGGCCTGGCGGCTGTGAAACGGCGATCCAGCATGTCGTCGTCGATGACGGAGGCTCGCCCTGATCCTTGGGCAAGCCGCGACGGCGAGGCCGTGCCGGCACCCTCCGCCGACTCCTGCGGCCGTCATGAACTGGCTGAGGCGGGAGGATTCGAACCTCCGCCACCGAGCGGGCCAGCCATGGAATGGCTGGGGCGGGAGGATTCGAACCTCCGCCACCGAGCGGACCAGCCATGGAATGGCTGGGGCGGGAGGATTCGAACCTCCGCCACCGAGCGGACCAGCCATGGAATGGCTGGGGCGGGAGGATTCGAACCTCCGAATGCCGGTACCAAAAACCGGTGCCTTACCGCTTGGCGACGCCCCACCGTGGCCGGCATGGCCAGCTTGCGGAAGGCGCGCGCTTAAACGGTTAGACGGGGGAAGGGAAGGGGGAAGTCGGCAGTCCGCGCTCACCGTGCCGGGAGTGCCACCTCCAGGAATTCGGGGGCCAGACCGTCGAAATCGGCGGCGCCGTGGCGCTCGGGCATGGACTGGCTGTTGACCAGCCGGCCGCGCCGGACGCCCGGGCGCGCCGCCAGTTCCATCACCCAGCGCCCGACGTGGGCATATTCGTCCATCGACAGGAAGATCGCGGCATCGTTGTAGGCCTTGCCGAGCCAGAGCGCTGAAAGCCAGCCCCAGGCGGCGATGTCGGCGATGGTGTATTCATCGCCCGCGAGATAGCGGCTTTCCGCCAGACGCTTGTCGGCGACGTCGAACAGACGCTTGGTTTCCATCGCGTAGCGGTTGATCGGGTATTCGTATTTTTCGGGTGCATAAGCATAGAAATGGCCGAAGCCGCCGCCGATGAACGGCGCGCTGCCGACCTGCCAGAACAGCCACGACCAGCATTCGGCCCGCGCCGCCGGCGCCTTCGGCAGGAACATGTCGAACTTTTCTGCCAGGTGGACGAGGATCGCGCCCGATTCGAACACGCGGATTGGCTCCGGCCCGGACCGGTCGACCAGGGCCGGAATCTTGGAGTTCGGATTGATGCCGACAAAGCCGCTGGAAAACTGCTGCCCTTCGCCGATGGTGATCTGCCAGGCGTCGTATTCCGCCTCGCCGACTCCGGCTTCGAGCAGTTCCTCCAACATGATGCCAGCCTTCTGCCCGTTCGGGGTGGCGAGCGAATAGAGCTGGAACGGGTGTTGGCCGACCGGCAGGTCGCGCTCGTGCGTGGCGCCGGAGACGGGACGGTTGATGCTGGCGAACGTGCCACCGCTCGGCGCGTCCCAGGTCCAGACGCGGGGCGGGGCATAGTCATCGGCCATTTCGTTGAACTCCGTGGGGAGAGCCGAGGATGGGCCAGCCGCCGCCCCGGCGCAAGCCGGTTCAGCCCGTGCGTTCGCCGCGCAAAAGCGGCAGCAGTTCGCGCTCGCAGAAGCGGATGAACCCGGCCTGGTCCGGGCCGGGGCAGAGCAGGGCGACATGGTCGAACCCGGCGTCGAGAAATTCGCGCACTGCCTTGGCATGGACCTGAGCGTCCGGCCCAGCGGGAATGGATTTGGCAAGGTCCTCGGGCCGCACATACTGCGTCGCGGCGGTGAAGGCTTCCGGTGTCGGCAGCTCGGGGTTGACCTTCCAGCCGAGCGCGGAAAAGCGGAAGCGTTCGTGGGCGAGGCGCCGGCCTTCCGCTTCGCTGGGTGCCCAGGCGAGGGCGATCTCGCCATAGGCCCCGCCCTTGCCGCCTGCCGCGCGCCAGGTGTCGACAACCTCCGCCACAGGCGCGGTGTCCATCAGCCCGCAGCCCAGCCGCCCTGCGAGTTGCGCCGATTCCGGGCCGCTGGCGCCGATGACGATCTCCACCGGCTTCTCCGGCAGGTCGTAGAGGCGCGCGTGATCCACCGTGTAGTGCTTGCCAGCGATGGTGTGGACGCCGCCGTCCCACAGGGTACGGCAGATGGCGATGGCCTCCTCCAGCATCTCCCGGCGCTCGGGCGCCGAGGGCCAGCGCGCGCCGGTGACATGCTCGTTGAGCCGCTCGCCGGTGCCCAGCGCCAGGGTGAAGCGCCCGCCGGACATCGCGCCGATGGTCGCCGCCGCCTGGGCGATGATCGCCGGATGGTAGCGCAGGATCGGGCAGGTCAGGCCGGTGGCGATGCCGATCCGCCCGGTCGCATGGGCGATCGCGCCGAGCACGCTCCACGCGAACGGCGAGTGGCCCTGTTCTTCCAGCCACGGGTGAAAATGGTCGGAGATCGCGACAAAGTCGAACCCGGCCTGCTCGGCGGCGACGGCATTGGCGACGAGGGTGCGGGGGCCGTGTTCCTCGCTCATCAGCTTGTATCCGAACTGGGGCATCGCGGGTCTCCGATCGAGGGCAGTTCAGGCAGAACGCAGATCGCCGGCAACGGCTCCGGCCATCGCCCCACCCCATCGCCGGGGGGAGGCGGGGTGGCGCGGTCCTTCCACAGGCTGGCACAGCCCCTGACTGGCCCCGGCGGCGGCGCCCGCCTATGGCTGTGCCATGGCCTCGCTTCCCATCGCGCCGGCAAACGGCCTGGTCGATGAGCTGGCCGGCTATTCCTGGTCCGGCGCGCCGACCGTGGTCGAGCTGCGGGACGTGGCCGGCAAAGCCGTCCCCTATTGCATCAACGAGTTCTGGACCGCGCGACAGCGGCAGGGCCACGCCCTGCACGAGGTCAGCTATCGCGCCTGCTTCAAGCCACAGTTGCCGGCCTTCTTCATCGAGCGCCTGACCCGGCCGGGGGACCGGGTCTACGACCCGTTCATGGGGCGCGGCACGACGCCGCTGCAGGCCGCGCTGATGGGCCGCGAGGCGATCGGCAACGACGTCAATCCGCTGAGCGCGATGCTGTGCCGCCCCCGGCTGGCTCCGCCGACGCTGGAGCAGGTCGGCGAGCGCCTGTCGGAGATGCAGTGGGGCGCGGCGATAGCGCACCCCGAGCTGCGGGTGTTCTATCACCAGGATACGCTGCGCAAGATCGAGGCGCTGCGCCAGCATTTTTCGGCCGCCGAACGCAGGGGCACGTTCGATGCCACCGATGACTGGATCAGGATGGTCGCGACGAACCGGCTGACCGGCCATTCCTCCGGCTTCTTCTCGGTCTACTCGCTGCCGCCCAACCAGGCGGTGTCGCTCGAGGCGCAGCGGCGCATCAACCGCAAGCATGGCCAGGTGCCGCCACGGCGGGAGGTGCCGGCGATCATCCTCAAGAAGACCCGCGCCCTGCTCAAGGACGGTCCGCCGCCCGGCGTCCGCCACCGGTTCCTGACCGGGCCGGCCGAGCACACGCCGTCCCTGCCGGAGGGCAGCGTCGATCTCGTCGTAACCTCACCGCCGTTTCTCGATATCGTGCAATATGCGGCGGACAACTGGCTGCGCTGCTGGTTTGCCGGCATCGACGTCGCCAGCGTGGCCATCGCCCACCATCGCAAGGTGGAGGACTGGACGGCGTGGACGCACCGGGTCCTGTACGAACTGGCGCGGGTGGTCCGGCCCGGCGGCCATCTCTGCTACGAGGTCGGCGAGGTCCGCAACGGCGCAGTGGAACTGGACCGGCTGGTGATCGAGGCCATGCGAGGCCTGCCGTTCGAACCGCTGTGCGTCGTCGTCAATGCCCAAGCGTTCACCAAGACCGCCAACTGCTGGGGCATCGCCAACAATGCGCGTGGCACCAACACCAACCGGATTGTTGTCGCGCGGCGGGTCTGATCAGATCCGCTGCATCCAGCCGTGCGTGTCGGCGATTTCGCCGCGCTGGATGCCGACCAGCCTGCTCTTGAGCTTCTGGGTCAACTGGCCCGGCCCGCCCGAGCCGATGGTGAATTCTCCGTCCCGGCCGGAGACCTTGCCGATCGGCGTGACGACGGCCGCGGTGCCGCAGGCAAAGGTCTCGACCAGCCGGCCCGAGGCGGCATCGGCCCGCCACTGGTCGATGCTGTAGCGATCCTCGCGCACGGTCAGGCCCTCCTCGCGGGCAAGGGCGAGCAGGCTGTCCCGGGTAATGCCAGGCAGAATCGTGCCGGTCAGCGCCGGGGTGACGAGCGTCCCGTCGTCGAACACGAAGTAGACGTTCATGCCGCCGAGTTCCTCGATCCATTTGTGCTCGGCGGCGTCGAGGAAGACGACCTGGTCATGGCCCCGGGCGATGGCTTCGGCCTGGGGAACGAGGCTGGCGGCATAGTTGCCGCCGCACTTGGCGGCGCCGGTGCCACCGGGCGCGGCGCGGGTGTAGTCCGAAACCCAGATCGACACCGCCGGTGAACCGGACTTGAAATAGTTGCCCGCCGGGCTGGCGATGACCAGGTATTGATAGGCCTTGGCCGGCCGCACGCCGAGGAAGGCCTCGGTGGCGATCATGAACGGGCGCAGGTAGAGGCTGGCGCCGTCCATCGCCGGCACCCAGGCGCGGTCGGCATCGACCAGCAGGCGGATCGATTCGACGAAGGTTTCCTCCGGCAGCGCCGGCATCGCCAGCCGCTCGGCCGAAGCATTGAAGCGGGCGGCGTTCGCCTCCGGACGGAACAGGGCCAGGCCGCCGTCGGGCTGCTGGTAGGCTTTCAGGCCCTCGAAGATTTCCTGCGCGTAATGCAGGACGGCGGCCGCCGGATCGAGCGCGATCGGCCCGCGCGGACCGATCCGGGCGTTGTGCCAGCCGATATTCTCGCGCCAGTCGATCGCGACCATGTGATCGGTGAAATTCGTGCCGAAGCCGGGATTGGCCAGGACCTCTGCGCGCACGTCCGCCGGCGTCGGGGCAGGGTGAGGCTGGCGGGTGAAGGCGATGGGCTGACTGGCCATGGACGTTCCTCGGGATCAACGGTTCGTTCTTTTATTGCGGGAAATAAATTCACAAAGCAATAATCGTTCACGCGCCTGCGCAAGTTCCCGGACTAGTCGGAATTGTCGCGCGCGCCAAGGGGTGGAAATCGTGATGCCGGATATGAGAAGGGCCACACCGCCCGAGCGGTGCAGCCCTTCACATGGTCAGCGGCTGGAAGTGCCGCTCACGGAACCTCTATCGCCGGAAATTCAATGGCCGCATCGCGAAAAGCCAAAACCGGTAACCACCCTTCGACAGGCTCAGGGCAGTGCCCTTCGACAGGCTCGGGGCAGTGCTTTGGCGCGATGCTCCATGTCAGCGATAATGCTCCGTAGTGCGGAAGACCGACCTCTGTGCTGAACCATGAGACATCGGATCACCTCCTTTCGCGCTGTTGAGCCAGGACCGCCTTTCGACGGTGGGGCGCACTCGGCACTGGCCGAATGGCCTTGAAAGGAAATCTAGCGATTCCGCACCGCACAACAAGACTTGCACTGATTTTTTTTGCCGTCATGATCGGGTTTTCGCGCCTCGGAAATCACACGGATCGAGCGGGCGCTTCAGCTCCGGCAATCGTCGATCACCCGGGCCACTTCCGGCCAGCTCGGCAGGGGCAGCGGCGCCATTCCCTGCACCTCGATCGCGAAGCGCCCGCGCGAGAAGGCGATGGCGTCGAGCAGGGAATCATTCGCCGAAAGGGCAATGCCGACCATGCCGGGCCGGACGACGCCGGTACCCGGCCGGGCGGCGCTGGTGGTGCGGATGATCACGGTCGGGTTCGCATTGGCGGGGTCGGCGGGGCCATAGCGGTCGAGCGTGACGATGCCACTGCGGCATGACAGCGCCGCCCGCGTCTGCCCGGCGGAATTGAAGCGGGCGGTGGAGGTGCCGCCCTCGCGCGACCAGCGCCATTCGCCCGGCGCGATCGGCAGATCCTGCCAGCCTGTCTGTGGCATCCGGCGGGCGATGGCTGCAGGGGCAGGGGCGGGGTTTGGCCGGGCGATGGCCTGGCGGGCCTGGGGCGCCGGTGGCGGGATGACCGGGCCTGCGCAGGAGCCGGTCATCAGCAGGCCGCCCATCAGCAGCGTGGTCCCGGCCCACGCCTCGCGAACGACGAGCGGGGAACCGGACGGGCGGGGCTTGCGAAGGGTGCGAATTGCCATGATCGCCGGGATATGGAATGGGGTTTGCCCCCGTGGCAAGCCCTGCGAGCCCAGTCGTGTCCAGTGAACCGTCCGAACGATCCCGCCCTCGCAAGCCGGGCAAGCTGCGCGTCGACCAGGTGCTGGTCGAACGCGGGCTGGCGGAGAGCCGGGCGCGGGCGCAGGCGCTGGTGATCGCCGGGCTGGTCTACGTCGGCGAGACGAAGATCGCCAAGCCGGGGCAGGCGGTGCCGGCCGATGTCGCGGTGGAAGTCCGGGGCCGGGATCATCCCTGGGTCTCGCGCGGCGGGATCAAGCTGGCCCATGCGCTGGACCATTTCGCGCTGGACCCGCAGGGCGCCACCGCGATGGATATCGGCAGTTCGACCGGCGGATTCACCGATGTTCTGCTGACGCGCGGGGCAAGCCATGTGTTCGCGGTCGATTCCGGCACCAACCAGCTGGCGTGGAAGCTGCGACAGGACCCGAGGGTGACCGTGCTGGAGCAGTGCAGCGCCCGGCTGCTGACCGCCGCCCAGATCGATCGACCGTGCGACTGGGTCGTATGCGATGCCAGCTTCATCGCGCTGGCCAAGGTGCTGGAGCTGCCGCTGCGGCTGGCGGCGCCGGCGTGCCGGCTGGTGGCGCTGATCAAGCCGCAGTTCGAGGTCGGGCGGGCAGAGGTCGGCAAGGGCGGGGTGGTTCGCGATCCGGTTCTGCACCAGCGCGTTTGCGCCGAGGTGCACGACTGGCTGGTCAGCGTGGGATGGCAGGTCGAGGGGATCGTGCCCAGCCCGATCACCGGGCCGGAGGGCAATGTCGAGTTCCTGATCAGCGCGCTTCGAGTTGTCTGAAAATGTCCAGTGCGGATTTGCGGGTCAAAGTGCCAAACCGTTCCTGAATGGGGCGTTCTGTGGTGCCATTTTGGAACGTTTGCGCTTGCCGGACTTCGTCACGGCCGTCATTGACCGCGCTTGCAGAAATGCGCCATTTGCATGATTCCCTGTCCGTTCCTGTCAGGATGATGCCTCGATGACCGAGATTGCCTCTCCCAGCCAATTGCGCGCCTCGTTTCTGCGCTGGTCGCTGGTGACGGTGCCGGGGATCGTGCTGCTGGGGTTCCTCTCAGGTGTGGTGGCGGGAAGCACGGCGGACAATCCCTGGTTTTCCGCCCTGACCAAGCCAGGCACCTACCCGCCGCCGCAAACCTTCGGCATCGTCTGGACCTTGCTCTACGCGATGATGGGCCTCGCGCTGGCGCTGCTGATCACGGCGCGGGGGGCGGGCGGCCGCGGCCTGGCGATTGGCCTGTTCATCGTGCAACTCGGCCTCAACCTCGCCTGGTCGCCGGTGTTCTTCGCCATGAACCGGATTTCGGCGGCGCTCGGCGTGCTGCTAGTGCTGGACGCGGTCTTGCTGGCCACGGTGATCATGGCTTGGCGGGTCCGGCCCCGGGCTGGCCTGCTGCTGGTTCCCTATCTGTGCTGGTGCCTGTTCGCGACGCTGCTCAACTGGCAGATACTGCAGTTGAACCCGGATGCCGATGGCCCGGTGGTCGTCAAGACCGGGGTGATCTGAAGTTTGGTCTTGAAGCCGGCGCGGGACCGGACCATGTGTGCGCCATGCAAAGCGAAAACCCCCTGATCGCCGATTTCGTCCGCCTGGTGAACAGCGCCGCGGGCACCTTTGCCGGCATGACCCGCGAGGCGCGGGAGTCCGGCCGGGAACGCCTGCGCGAGGCGTTCGGCGGGCTGGATTTCGTCAGCCGCGAGGAGTTTGACGCGGTCAGGGCGATGGCTGCGAAGGCCCGCGAGGAGGCCGACGAGCTGAAGGCACGGGTGGCAGCCCTCGAAGCGCAAGTGTTCGAGCACTTGGCGCCGGAGGGCGCTCACCCGGAATAGCGCTCGCCGATTTTGGCGACGAACAAGCGCGCCAGGATCGTCTCTCGATCGGGTCCGGGCGGTCGAGAGTCAGATGGTCAACCGGACCATCCGAGCGAACAACCAATGTCTGGTCGGTGTCGTGATTCCTGTCTTGCAAACCAAAATTCCTCGCCTGGCCGGCGAACCCGCTAATCCGCGCCGATGGCCCAGGCGACGCGCGCGACACGGGCACTGGAGCAGGCCGGCGTGGCCTTCTCGGTGCACCAATACGACTATGACCCGGACGTCGATGGCATCGGCCTGGCGGCGGCGCGGGCGCTGGGGGTCGACGCAGGGCAGGTGTTCAAGACGCTGATGGTGCTCGCCGACGGCAAGCCCGCCTGCGTGATCGCGCCGAGCGACGGCGAGGTTTCGCTCAAGAGGGTGGCGGCGACACTGGGCGCCAAGGCGGCGGCGATGATGAAGCCGGCCGATGCCGAGCGCATTTCCGGCTACAAGGTCGGCGGGATCAGCCCCTTCGGACAGGCGCGCAAAATTCCGGTGGTGCTGGACGAGACGGCGCTGCTGTTCGACCGCATCTACCTCAACGGCGGGCAGCGAGGATTGCAGGTCCTGCTGGCGGGAAGCGAGGTGGCGCGGGTGCTGGGCGCCGTCGTGGCCGAAGTCGGTGCTGGCGGCGCTGCGTAAGTGTTGCCGTCTTGCTTTCCTTTCTCGGCCAAGGGCGCCACACCGCGCTGATGCACCTTGCCGCTCCTGCCATCGTCTGTGCCGTGCGCGCCCATGGCGAAGCCGGCACGATCGTGCGCCTCATGACCGAGGAACAGGGGCTGCTCGCCGGCTATGTGCCCGGTGGCAAGGGGCGGGCGATGCGGCCGGTACTGATCGCCGGGAATTCCGTCGATGCCGAAGTGCGAGCACGGCCGGGGTCGCAACTGCCGGGCATGCGGGTCGAGCTGGTGGCGAGCCGGGCGCCGTGGCTGGCCGAGCCGCTGCCGGCTGCCGCGATCGGCTGGGCGACGGCGCTGACCGCGCTGGCGTTGCCGGAGCGCCATGCCTACCCGGCGCTCCATGCCGCGCTCGGGGCGCTGCTCGATGCGGTGTGCCATGCGCCTTCGGCACGGGGGTGGGTGCCGGGGATGATCGGCTTCGAGGCGCTGTTGCTGCGCGAGCTGGGGCATGGCGAACCGCCGTGGCGCGAGGCCCTGGCCGAGGATGGGACATGGGCGGGGATGCTCGGCGTGTTCGACCGCATGGGCAAACGGCTGGCGCGCTATCCGCTTGCCGATCGGCGCGGCGATGTTATGGGGGCGCGCGCTGTGCTGCGGGAGCGGCTGGGGCGGATCGATGGCGGGCCAGGTTACGGGAATACGTTTTCATGAAGATTGCGGTGTTTGCCGGCGACGGCATCGGGCCAGAGGTGACTACCGAGGCGGTGCGGGTGCTGGAAGCGCTGGACCTGGCCGGGCTGGAACTGGTCGAGGGCGATGTCGGCGGGGCGGCCTTTTACAAGCATGGCCATCCGCTGCCGCCGCAGACGCTGGAGATCGCGCGCGCGTCAGACGCGATCCTGTTCGGCGCGGTCGGCGATTTCTCGTGCGATCACCTGGAGCGGCATTTGCGGCCGGAACAGGCGATCCTCGGCTTGCGCAAGGAGCTTGGGCTGTTTGCCAACCTGCGGCCGGCGCGGGTGTTTGCCGGGCTTGAGGACTTTTCGGCGTTGAAGCCGGAAGTCGCGGGCGCGATCGATCTGCTGATCGTGCGCGAACTGAACGGCGATGTCTATTTCGGCGAGAAGGGCATCCGCACGCTCGACGATGGCCGGCGGCAGGGCTGGGACATGATGAGCTATACCGACGCCGAGGTGCGCCGGATCGCCCATGTCGGGTTCAAGGCGGCGCAGGGCCGGCGGGGCAAGCTGTGCTCGGTGGACAAGGCCAATGTGCTGGAAACCTCGCAGGTCTGGCGCGACACGGTGATAGAGGTGGCCAAGGATTACCCGGACGTCGCGCTCTCCCACATGTATGTCGACAATGCGGCGATGCAGCTGGTCAGGGATCCGGGCGCGTTCGACGTGATCGTCACCGGCAACCTGTTCGGCGACATTCTTTCCGACCAGGCGAGCATGTGCGTCGGCTCGATCGGGCTGCTGGCTTCGGCTTCGCTGAACGACAGCGGGTTCGGGCTGTATGAGCCGATCCACGGTTCGGCGCCGGACATTGCCGGGCAGGGCAAGGCCAACCCGATGGCGACGATCCTCTCGGCGGCAATGCTGCTGCGGCATTCGCTGGGGCTGGAAGCGCCGGCGGCCCGCATCGAGGCGGCGGTGGCCAAGGCTTTGGCCGATGGCGTGCGCGGGGGGGACCTGGGTGGTACTGCCTCGACGCGCGAAATCGGCGATGCAGTGCTGGCGCGGCTTTAACGGGTGTTAACCGTGGCGACCTTACACCGTGGATATGGATTTGTCCGTAGTCAGGCAGTTTGCGCGATTGCGCGATTCGGCGTCTCCGCATGGGTGGAGGGCTGACCCTTTGGCGCTGGAACTGGCCATTGTCCTGCCGACGCTGAACGAGCGCAAGAACCTGCGGGCGCTGGTCGAGCGGCTGGATGCGGCGCTGCCGGGGATCGCCTGGGAGGCGATCTTCGTCGATGACAACAGCAAGGACGGGACGGCGGACGAGGCGCGGGCGATCAGCCTGGAGGACCCGCGCGTGCGCTGCATCCAGCGGATCGGGCGGCGGGGGCTGGCCTCGGCGGCGATCGAGGGGATGTGCGCGACCGCGGCGCCGGTGGTGGCGGTGATGGATGCCGACCACCAGCACGATCCGAACCTGCTGCCCGGGATGCTGGCGGCTGTCAGCAGCGGGGAATACGACCTTGCTTATGCCAGCCGGTTTGCCGACGGGGCGAGCACCGAGGCCTGGGGCCGGCCGGACCGGGTCAAGGCATCGGGCCTGGCCAATGCGCTGGCGCGGCGGGTGACGGGGGTGGACCTGAGCGATCCGATGAGCGGCTATTTCATGCTGCGGGCGGAGACTCTGCGGGCCGACGCGCACCGGCTTTCGGGCGTGGGTTTCAAGATCCTGCTCGACATTCTCGCCACGGTCGAGCGGCCCTTGCGGGTCAAGGAATTTCCGCTCAACTTCGCGGCCCGCGCCGAGGGCGAGAGCAAGCTGGACAGGACGGTCGTGTTCGAATTTCTCGTCGGTCTCTATGACAAGTGGCTGGGGCGGTACATTCCGACCCGGTTTGCCCTGTTCGGCACGGTCGGTGCGCTGGGGGCGGTGGTGCACATGGCGGTGCTCGCGCTGGTGCTGCACCTGTTCGGACGGGATTTCGCGCTGGCGAACTATCCCAGGGAGGCGGCGTTCATCGTCGGCCAGACGGCGGCGGCGGTGACGGCGATGACGTTCAACTTCGTGCTCAACAACGAACTGACTTATGCCGACAAGCGGCTGCGCGGTGTGTTGCCGGTCACGCGGGGCTGGCTGAAGTTTGCCGCGACCTGCGCGCTGGGGATGCTGGCGAACATCGGGGTTTCGACCGCGCTGGTGCGGGTGGGGTTCCATCCTTATCCGAGTGCGATCGTCGGCATCGTGCTGGCTTCGGTGTGGAATTTTGCGCTGAGTTCGAAGTTCGTCTGGGGCAAATACGGCAACTGACTTCGCCGGCCGACTGCGCCACCATTGCGTTGCGCGAAGCGATCGCTGCGCGATCGCGTCGGCAAATATCGCTTGTCGATATTTGCCACCATCGGACTCGCGGAGCCACTGACGGCGCAAGCGGCGAACTTCACACGTTCAAGGTGAAGTCGAATGGCTGAGGTGGCCTGTAAACATCAGAATATTATATTTTTTCCTTGAACCTATGTTCCGCGATCTTCGCAAACTTCACCCACACAGGGCATGGCAACTCGTCGCACGCGAAGGGCGCGGGGCGGGGTGGGGGATCGACGGTTAGAAAGAGCCGACGCGATTGTGGCATGGGATGGCGGTGTAGGACAGGTATCCCGTCAGGATTGCTCGCCGGGCTGATCACAAGCGGACTCTGGTCGCGGCTCCGGCGGGTGGCGTCAGGGCCCGAGTATCCTGTCACGCGAACTCCGCCCAAAGAGTTAAGCGGTCGCTTCCCTTGCAAATCTGCCAGGTGGGCAACCTAGCCGCTTGCGAAAGGCGGTGCTGAACGCGCTTGCCGATTCATAGCCGATCTCATCGGCGATCTGGCCAAGCGACTTGGCCCCGCGTGCCAGCGCTTCCTTGGCAATCGCCATGCGCCAACGCGTCAGATATTCGATCGGCGTGCAGTTCATGATCTCTCCGAACCGGGATGAGAACGCCGAACGCGACATGCCGGCGATGGCGGCAAGCCGTGCAACGGTCCAGCCTGCGCGGACATCTGCATGGATCGCCTGAAGCGCACGGGCCAGTGGCGGATCGCGCATGCCGTTCAACAGCCCGGCAACCGCGCCGTTCTCCCCAACACTCTGTGACCGCAGCGCCTCTATCAACAGGGCTTCCAGCATTCGCCGGAGCATCAGGTCCTTTCCGGGACGCTCGCCGCTACATTCGTCGGCAAGCAGTCCTACCAAGCGACTGAAACGGGTCGCCTTGCCGTCAGCGGCAGGAATATGGATTTGCTCCGGCAGCAGTGAGAGAAGCAGTGGTGCGTTCACGCGCTCGATCGTAAAACTACCGCCAAGCGCAATGAAATCGGGTTCTCCGTCCTGCTCGCCGTGGCGAACCGGGTCGGCGCGTGGTCCGGCCGGTTCACACCTTATATCGGGGCCGCTGCTCAGCGAAAATGCCGGTGTGGTGGGCAGCAGCAGAAAATCTCCCTGCACCAGTCTGACAGGCGTTTTGCCCTCGAATTTCAGCCAGGCCATCCCGGCTAGCACAATCGTGAAGCCCGGTTGGTCATGGGCCGCGTAGCGGACGCCCCATGTACCCCTGCCGGAGATTGGCTTCGAGACGGCTGCACTGGGCCGAAGCAGGGCGATCATGTCACTCAACGGGTCCATTCAGACGATCAATAAATAAATTTGGATTAGAAATTATAGATCGTATCAGTCGGGCTGTCTATTGTCGAAGCCACCGACAGCACGGAGGCAAGTGATGACCGATACAATCCTCATTACCGGCACTTCGTCCGGCTATGGCCGGGCAATCGCCGAACATTTTCTGGCGGAAGGGTGGACCGTCATCGCAACCATGCGCAGTCCCGAAGCCGCTCGATTTGCGGAAAATTCCGAGCGCCTGCGGGTTCTGCCGCTCGATGTGACGGACGCCGATAGCATCGCATCGCTGATGACGACCGCTGGTGCTATCGATGTGCTGGTGAACAATGCCGGTATCGGCGCCATCGGCGCATTCGAAGTGACGCCGATGGCGCTGATGCGCCAACTGATCGAGACCAATACGATCGGGACCATGGCCATGTGCCAGGCAGTCATCCCGCAAATGCGGACGCGTCGGGGCGGCACCATTGTCAACGTTACGTCCAGTGTCACGCTCGGCGCGTTCCCGCTTGCTGCCGCCTACACCGCCAGCAAGCAGGCGATTGAAGGGTTCAGCGGCTCGCTCGCGCAGGAGCTCGGCTACTTCGGCATCGGCGTGAAACTGGTGGAGCCGGGCTATGCGCCGACCACGCGGTTTGCGGCCAATGTGCTTGTTCCGGTCGATCAGCTTATCCCCGAAGCATATGCCGGCTTCGCCCGACCGATCATGGAGGGCTTGGCCGCGCCGGCCCTCAATACGAAGGAAGGCGATGTTGCCCAAGCCGTATGGAATGCCGTCCATGACGGCACAGGGCAACTGCGCTTTCCTGCCGGGCCGGATGCCGTGGCGCTCGCCGAGCGCGAACACGGGCTTGGCATGTCCACAGGCGGCCTAGGCCGTGATACAATCACGCTGTCACTCAATTGAGTGTCTCACCGGAGGGGTGCAGTCCACCAGCTTACTTAACCCCCAATTCTTGCGCCCTCAATGGCTCCGCGAGTCCGAACGTGGCAAAAATCGACAGGCGATTTTTGCAGACGCGCGCTCCGCGCGCTTCGCACCTCCGCACCGTCTTGACCCCCGAACGCCACTATCGGTCCGGCTCCTGATTTCTCGTCGCCGGACGTGACGCCGTTTTCTGCAATTAGCAAGGTTGCGGGTGTTGATAGCCGCGAAAATGGTCATGGCGAAAGCTTGGGACCGGGTATGTGCAACCCACGCGGGAAATGGTCTAGATCGGATCGTTCTGAAAAGTTCAGGTTGAGAATACCCCGACCCTGCTCTGGCAGGATTTGCCCTATTGCATCGGCCGGAAGCATCCCCATCTCCGGAGCATCGGCCCAGCACCTTTTCCGTAAGCGCCGCCGACCGAGAGACATTTGGGCTCCCGCTTACCAATTGGGAGCTGCTCCATGTCTCGCCCTTCACCTCAGAGCCTGTTCCGCATCGTCGGCTGCAAGCCGACCACGATAAAAAGTGTCGCTGGAACGGTGCTTATGCTTTCGCTGTCGTGGTCCCTGGGAGCATGCAGTGCTGATATAGCATCAAGGAACACGGGCGAACGGCTGACAGATCGTGGCAATGAAATCCGGGCCAATGGAACCGCCTGGTCCGACGGGCAGAAGAGCGTACAGCAGGGCGAGAAAGCCATCGAAAGAAGCAGCCGCGACCTGGCGCAAGGCGAGCGAGACCAGGAGCGCGCTCGCAAGGATCTTGCCAAGGCCGAGCAGCAGATCAGCGATGCATCAGCGACAAAGGCGGCCGCTCTCAAGCGGGTCGAGGATGGCAGAATGCGGATGACCCGGGCAGAAGCGGATTATGCCGCAACAAAAGCCGGGCCATCGGCCGTGCGTCCGGAATATTGAGGCTGGGTGAATTGTAGCCAAACTCGGGAATTCCGGCGACAGCTTACTTAACCCCCAATTCTTCGCCCTCAATGGCTCCGCGAGTCCGGTCGTGGCAAAAATCGACAAGCGATTTTTGCAGACGCGCGCTCCGCGCGCTTCGCACTTCCGCACCGTCTTTACCCCCGAACGCCACTATCGGTCCGGGAGGGCGTGGACGGGGACAGCCAATAGGCGGTCCCCGGGGCGGAGGCTGTGTGCGTGCGCCAGGACTGAATGGCATCGGGTTTGCAAAGGGGATACCCTTTGCCCGACGGAGGCTGTTGCGGTTGGCTGGCCCTTACGCTGGCCTGCAACGGTCGAGCCGGTCCGCTCTGGATGCCCGCCTTCGCGGGCATGACGAAGAGAGTGGGGGAGCGAGGAAATTACGGCGACAGCTCACCCAATCCCCAATCTTCGCACCCTCAATGGCTCCGCGAGTCCGGTCGTGGCAAAAATCGACAAGCGATTTTTGCAGACGCGCGCTCCGCGCGCTTCGCACTTCCGCACCGTCTTTACCCCCGAACGCCCCCATCATCCGGGAGGGCGTGGACGGGGACAGCCAATAGGCTGTCCCCGGGGGCGCCCGGGGCGGGTCCGGGTATTGTTGCACGCGTTGCCGTAATTCCAGACCGTTGGGCAGATTTGAACCAATGCCGATATCCCGCGTTCAGCATGGATGGCACGAATAGCGCATCTTTCGGACATTCATTTTGGCGCGCATGATCCGGCCATTGTCGCGGGAACAGAGGCATGGATCCGGGAACATCGGCCTGACCTGATCATTGTGAGCGGCGATCTGACGCAGCGGGCCAGGGTCGGGCAGTTTCGGCAGGCTTCCGCCTATCTCCGGAGATTGCGAGATGGCGACCGGCCGATCATCGTGATCCCCGGCAATCACGATATCCCGTTCTACGATGTCATCAGGCGGTTCGTTTCGCCGCTGGGCCGATACCGGCGCTATATCGGTGACGATCTTTGCCCGTGGTTCGAAAATGACGAGGTCGCCGTTCTGGGCATAAATACGGCACGATCGCTCACGATCAAGGACGGGAGCATCAATCACGAGCAGATCGCCCTGTTGCACGAGCGGTTCGCGGCTGTCCCGTCCGGCAAGACCCGCATCCTCGTGACGCATCATCCGCTTTATGCCATGCCCATCGGCAAGGGAGGTGCGTTGGCCGAGGCGGTCGGCCGGCACCGCGACGTGGTCAAGGCAGTGTGTGAGGCCAATGTGCATCTGGCCCTGGCGGGCCATTTTCATCAGACTTACGCGGAAGCTGCTCACAAGATGGTCGAGAAGGCGGGTTCGGTCCTGGTCATGCAGGCAGGAACGGCGACTTCGACGAGATTGCGCAACGATCAGTTGCAGAGTTTCAACTGGATTCACGCCCGTCGCCATGACGAAGTGGAGTTGCAGGTGATCGCCTGGGACGGCAGCGCATTCCGCCGGCGCAGTCATGAGTGTTTCACGCATGACGGAACGAACTGGTCATCGTACCCCATCAGCGAGATGTCCGGCATGACAGGATGAGCGCCTTGGACAACCGGACGTCTGCCGCCCGAGCTCTGCCACGGCAGGCCGTGCTGATCGTGAACGCGATGAGCCGGCGCGGCGCCGATGCATTCGACGAAGTGCGCGAAAAGCTGGTTGCCGCTGGAATCGACCTGATCGAGGCCCATGCAATCGCCGATCCGGGCGAAATGGAGCCGGCCATTCGCGACGCCATCGCCAAGGCGCCGATGGTGATCGTCGGGGGTGGGGACGGGTCACTGTCGTCCAATGTCGATTTCTTCGTGGGGCAGGACACCCTGTTTGCCTTTGTCCCGCTCGGGACCGCCAACAGTTTCGCCGGCACGCTTGGCATTCCCAAAGACATTGACGGCGCGATAGATGTGGTCGCCAACGGCATGCGAAAATGGGTCGATCTTGGCCAGATCGACGACGACTATTTTGTCAACGCGGCGGCGATCGGGCTTTCGCCGATGATCGCGCAGACCGTGCCGCACAAGCTCAAGCGATATATGGGCGTGGTCGGCTATCTCATCTGGGGCGCATGGTGCGCTATCCGCTTTCGGCCGTTCGAAGCGATCATCCGGGATGAAGATAGCCGGACACACCGGCTTTGGGCCACCGAAGTGCGCATAGCCAATGGCACGCATCACGGTGGGTTCGAACTGATCGAGAATCAGACGGTCGACAGCGGCGAGATCGTCATCCAGGTTGTCACATCCAGACGCATATGGGGGCTGGGCTGGAGCTGGCTGGCGACGGTTCTGAAACTGCGCTCGCGCCACGGCACGATCCGGGAATTTCGCGGTACGCGGATGGAACTCGAGACGCGGCCGCATCTCGATATCTCGATCGATGGTGAGGTTGCGGCAAAAACCCCGGTGACGGTCAAGGTGGTCCGCCATGTTATCGAGGTTGCCGCTCCGATTGAACGGTAAGGAACGTCCCCCGGATGCGGGCGGATTTGGCCATGCTGGCGCGGCCAGGCCGTTGCGCTCACTCCGGCGCGGGGGCGATCTGGCGCTGGCCGACGATCCTGGCGGGGGCGCCGGCGACGATGGCCATGGCCGGGACTTCGCCCTTGACCACGGCGCCGGCGGCGACGATCGCGCCGGGGCCGATGCGCGTGCCGGGGAGGACGATGGCGCGGGTGGCCAGCCAGACGTCGTCGCCGATCTCGACGTCCGCCTCGCTCATGGCCTGGTCATTGACCGGGGAACCGTCGTTGTAGCGGTAGCTCGCGGCGGTGATCATGACTTCGGGGCCGAACAGGACGTCATGGCCGATGCGGATCCGGCCATCGCGCGGGCCGGCCCAGATGTGGCAGCGCGGGCCGATGCGGACCCGATCGCCGATCTCGATGCGCTCCGGGTTGCTGAACACCGAATCCGGGCTGTAACTGGGCTGGGCGCCGAACCTGACCTGACGCAGGGGCGCGACGTGGCTGTAGTTGTAGTAGTTGACCAGCTTGAACAGATGCGCCCAGGCGCGCGGATCGAGCGTGGAGCCCAGGAGGCGCCAGGCCCTGGCCAGCTTGCCGAGCCTTTTCTTGTGCGCCGGCGGTCGGGAATGTTCGGTCATCGGTCGTCTTTCTGCCGCAGTTGGCGGTGGCCCGCATGGTCCGGCACCGGGCCGCCGGGCGGAAATAGCGGCAAGTCCGAAGCGGAAGCAATCGATTTCAGAATTGGCGGGGCGATCGCATCTACCGCCAGCTTGCCAGCCACATCCAGTGCTCGAAGCTGTCGCGTCCGTGGTGGAGCGCGGCGGCGGCGATGATCGGATGGAACCAGGCGAATACCGCGCAGGACAGGGCGAGGGTGGCGGGGGCGAGCCAGCGAGCGGGGTGTCGCGTGCGCCAGAGGGCATCGAGGGCGAGGGCCAGCGCCATCATCAGGAAGGTGCCGGGCAGCAGGTAGTGATAGTAGAACTGGACGGGCTTGCCCGACAACGCCCACATGGCGAGGCTGACCGCGTACAGCGCGAGGGCGGCGGACGGTTGCCATTGCCGGTGGCGGAGCGCGGCCCAGAGGCACCAGAGCAGCGCCGGGAGGCCGGCGAGCATGGTGAAGGGGTTGCCGATCAGGACAATGCCGCGCTGGGCGCCGTCGATGGGTTCGTAGAGATACCAGATCGCCCGCCAGTTGACGATCCACTGGTACCAGACCGACTGGTAGGGGTGATGGGCGACGACGCTGTCCTGCAGGGCGAGCATGGCACGGTGCCAGGCGACGATATCGGCGATGGGCAGCGGTGCGTCGTGCCAGAATGCGCCGGGGAGGAAGGTGGCCCAGTAGACGGCGAGGGGCCAGGAGGCGAACCAGAACAGGATTTCCGCCAGGCTCACACCGCGAAATGGTGCGCGGGCGCGGGTGAGGAGGTGCGTGGCGACCATCGCCAGGCCGAGCAACGCGAGCGCGGGGACGACGCTCCATTTTGCGCCAACGGCGAGACCGATGCAGGTTCCGCCCAGGGCCAGCCGCAGCCGTGGCTTCGGGCGATCGAGCGCGGCGGCGACCTGCCAGAGCGCCACCATGGCCAGGGCGGCCATGACCATGTCGAGCATGGCGATGCGGCTCTGGATGAACCAGGCGAAATCGCTGGCGAGCAGGATCGTGCCGGCGATGGTGGCGAAGCGGCGGTGGGTGGCCCACCACAGCGCGCGGGCGAAGGCGAAGAGGCCGAGGATGCCGGCGAGGAGCGAGGGCAGGCGCCAGGCCCAGGGGCGGTCTCCCAATAGCGCGATGGCGGCGGCGATGGCCTCCTTGGCCAGCAGCGGGTGTTCGACGTTGGCGCGCTGGTGGGCGAGCATTTTCCGCGCGGCGGGGACATAGTGGATCTCGTCGAAATACATCTTCGACGGAATGCCGAGGTGCCAGGCGGCGAGCGCGGCGAACAAGGCGACGATCGCCAGGGTGGGCAGCAGGGGATCGCGTTGGCGCAGCGGCATGGCGACCGGCGATAGGCGGGCGTGGCCCGGTGGGCAATCACTCCGGCAAATGGCGATCTTGCCCTGAGGCCGGGGCGGGCTTAATCGCGAGGCCATGAAACGCACTACCGGACAGGACCGCTCGCGAACCTCCAACTGGCGCCAGGCCACCCGCGCGGTGCGCGGCGGCACCTGGCGTTCCGAGCAGGGGGAGACCAGCGAGGCGATCTACCTCACCTCGGGCTATTGCTACGACGACGCGGCGACGCCGGCGGCGCGGTTCGCCGGGACCCAGCCGGGAATGACCTATTCGCGCACCCAGAACCCCAGCGTGCAGATGCTGGAGGAGCGGATCGCCCTGATGGAAGGCGCGGAAGCCTGCCGGGTGCAGGCGAGCGGCATGGCGGCGATGAGCGCGGTCATGCTCTCGGCCTTGTCCGCCGGGGACCACATGGTGATCGCGCGGGCGGCGTTTGGCCCCACGCGGTGGGTGACGGACAACCTGCTGCCGCGCTTCGGCATCGCCTGCACGCCGGTGGATGGACGTGACCTCGACGCGTGGAAGGCGGCGATCCGGCCCAATACGAAGATGTTCTTCTTCGAGACGCCGGCCAACCCGACGATGGATATCGTCGATATTCGCGCGGTCTGTGCGCTGGCGAGGGAGCATGGCATCCTGAGCGTGGTGGACAACGCCTTTGCCACCAGCGCCATGCAGCGGCCTTTGGAATTGGGCGCGGACGTGGTGGCTTATGCCGCGACCAAGCTGATGGACGGGCAGGGGCGGGTGCTGGCCGGGGCGGTCTGCGGGCGGGCCGACTGGATCAACACCGTGCTGCTGCCCTACCAGCGCAACACCGGGCCGACGCTCTCGCCGTTCGCCGCCTGGGTCGTGCTCAAGGGGCTGGAGACGCTGGACCTGCGGGCGAAGGCGCAGAGCGCGGCGGCGCTGCAGGTCGGGCAGTTTCTCGAGGGCCGGGTGCCGCGCATTCTCCATCCGGGGCTGGACAGCCATCCGCAGCGCGAGCTGGTCAAGGCGCAGATGATCATGCCGGGGACGATCTTCTCGTTCGAGGTGGACGGCGGGCGCGAGGCGGCGCACGCGGTGCTCGATGCGCTGGAGCTGATAGATATCTCCAACAACATCGGCGATGCGAAGTCGCTGATGACGCATCCGGCCTCGACCACGCATTCGAGCCTGACGCCGCAGGTGCGCGCCGACATGGGGGTGAGCGAGGGGATGCTGCGGATCAGCGTCGGGCTGGAAGACCCGCTGGATCTGATTGACGACCTGGATCAGGCTTTGAAGAAGGTGGGGTTATAGGAAGGGAAGTGCCGGGGATTTACCATCCCCGGACCCCGGTGGCGTTTGGTGTGCTGGTCCGGCGCCGTGCGACTCCGCGAAGCGGATGAAAGCCTGCGGCGCTTCAAGTCGCATTTGACGGCGCTGTCATGCACGAACGCGAGGTTTACAGGGGTCCGGGGATGGTAAATCCCCGGCTTCCTTTCGTTTTTCCTGATCGCAAACCGCCCCCGTTGTCGTCCCCCGAAATCGTCGCTAGCATGACCCTCATGAAGGAGCTCTTCCAGCACAGCGCCACGAGCGACGGGATCACCGTCCGCGTCGCCGTGAATTTCCTGCCGGAACAATCGCGTATCGAGGCGGGGAAATGGTTCTGGGTCTATCACATCCGGATCGAGAACGATTCGGATGGCACCGTGCAGCTGCTGACGCGGCACTGGCGGATCACCGATGGGCATGGGACGGTGAGCGTGGTCGAGGGCGATGGCGTGGTCGGCGAGCAGCCGGTGCTCACGCCGGGGCAGAGCCACGATTACGTCTCCGGCTGCCCGCTGGGCACGGCGCATGGCTCGATGGAGGGCTATTACACCTTCCGGCGCGACGATGGCGCCATGGTGCGGGCGGCGATCCCGTTCTTCCCGCTGGCCGCGCCCGCGACCGCCGGTTGAGCCGGGTTCTGGCTGACGGATGAAGCGCACGCATCTGCCGCTCAATGCGCTCCGCGTGTTCGACGCGGCGGCGCGGCATCTCTCGTTCACCCGGGCGGCCGACGAGCTGGCGGTGACGCCGGCGGCGGTCGGCCAGCAGATCCGCGCGCTGGAGGACGTGCTCGGCGTGGTCCTGTTCCGGCGGACGACCAAGGGCCTGGAGCTGACCGAGGAGGCCAATGCCGGGCTGGGCGCATTGCGGGCCGGGTTTCTCCAGTTCGAGGATGCGGTGCAGGCGATGCAGGCGGGGCAATCGAGCCATGTCTACACCATTGCGGCGCCGCGCGATTTCTTCGCCGCCTGGCTGGCGCCGAGGCTGGCGGCGTTCCGGGCGCGCAACCCGGAGGTGCGGATCGCGGTGGCCGACGCGGACGATGCGGACTTTACCGAGGCCAACCTCGATCTCGCCGTGCGCTGGATCGAAGGGCCGGGCGATCTCGAGGGCGTGGCGCTGGCGCCGGCCATGCGGGTAACGGTGGGCCAGGGGGACTGGATCGGCTGGCCGGGCGACCTCGAGCCGGGCGGCGAGGGGGTCGAGGTGCCGCTGCATGTCGGCGATGCCGGGCAGGCGCTGTCTGCTGCGGCTGCCGGCATGGGGCGGGCGCGCGTGCCGCTGCTGCTGGCCGAGGGCTGGCGGGACATGGCGTTGGTCGGCGGCGACTTCGGTCCGCCGGAACCGTGCCGGCGGGGATACTGGCTGGTGGCGCCGGCGCCACAGTGGCGGCAGAAGAAGGTGCGGGCGCTGGTGGCGCATTTAACCGGGGCTTGAGGGCAAGAAGTAAGCCCGGGGATTTACCATCCCCTGACCCCAGTGGCCCTTGCGGCAGTGTGCGCTTGTGCTGTCATGCGCCACCAAATGCGCCGCAGGCTTTTCTGCGCTTCGCGGAGTGCCCGACGCCAGCTCGGCAGACCAAAGTCACCGGGGTCCGGGGATGGTAAATCCCCGGCTTTTCTTCCTGTTCTTCAAGCCTTTTCCATAAGCCTCTCCCGCCGTGCCGCGTTCTCGGCATTCACCCGGTTCAGTTCGCCCAGGCTGCGCGGCGGCTTGGGCAGGGGCTTGCGGGCCTTGCGGGGCAGGAGGTTGAGCGCCAGCAGGCGGCGGGTGGAGCCGAGCCAGGCGGCGATGGCGGCGACGAGGCTGCGGCCGGGCCGGGCGAGCGCGCGCTGGTTCGGCAGCGGTTCGGCGGCGAGTACCAGCGGCTCGGGTTCCGGCGGCAGCGGCAGGGCGGCGGTTTCGGGCCGGCTGGCATCGGCGAGGCAGATGACTTCGGGCGTATCAGGGTGGCGGGGCGGTTTTGCGGCCCTGGGGGTAGCAGCGACGAGGACCAGCGCGGTCTGGCGGTGGTATTCGGCTTCGCGGGCGGCGGCGCGTTTCTTGCGGCCGGGGCGGCGTTGCTTGACCGGATGGGCGGGCTTGCGGCGGGCGGGGCGGGGCCTGGGCGACTTCGCCGGGAAAGATTTCGGCGTGGCCATGCCGGGTGGGGCGGCGACGGCGACGTCCATGGGGAAGGCCGGCGGTGCGGCCGGTTTGCGCGGGGCCTTGGCGGGCCTGGTATGTTTGCCGGATTTGGTGCGGCCATTGGCCGCTATGCGATTGCGTCCATTCTGCATCGGACCGTTTCCCCCCGTCCACGTGCAACGCTTTGCAGGAACAAGGTCTCATGACGGGTGCTTGCCCTCAATAGGGGGCAATGCGGGGTGAACGGCGCGGCGGTGGATAAACCGCCGGCGTTTCGACCAAGGTACGATGAACTCGTGCAGTTTCGCCGAAGTGAAGCGGCGGTGACGACTTGAACTTTACTCCATCGACCAGCCGTGGCTGGCGATCAGCGACTGGCCGGTGAGCGCGTTGGTCGGGAAGGCGGCGAAGAACAGGGCGACTTCGGCGATGTCCTCGATGGTGGTGAACTCGCCGTCGACGGTCTGGCCGAGCATGACCTTCTTGATCACCTCTTCCTCGCTGATGCCGAGTTCCTTCGCCTGTTCGGGGATCTGGCGTTCGACCAGCGGGGTGAGGACGAAGCCGGGGCAGACGACATTGGCGCGCACGCCGTGGGCGGCGGCTTCCTTGGCGATGACGCGGCACAGGCCCATCAGCCCGTGCTTGGCGGTGACGTAGGGGGCCTTGAGCTTGCTCGCCTCCTTGGAGTGGACCGAGCCCATCAGGATGACCGAGCCGGAGTTCTGCGCATACATGTGGGGGAGGACGGCCTTGGTCGTCAGGAAGGCGCCATCGAGGTGGATGGCGAGCATCTTCTTCCAGTCGGCAAAGGCGAACTGTTCGATCGGGTTGACGATCTGGACGCCGGCGTTGGAGACGAGGACATCGACCGTGCCCCACTTTGCCACGATCTCGGCGACGCCGGCGTTTACCGCGTCCTCGCTGGTGACGTCCATGGCGACGGCGATGGCGGTGCCGGGGCCGGTTGCGGCGAGTTCGGCGGCGGCGGCTTGCGCGGCTTCGGCGTTGAGATCGCAGACCGCGACTTTCGCGCCTTCCGCGACATAGCGCCGGGCGATGCCGAGGCCGATGCCGCTGGCGGCGCCGGTGACGAGGCAGACTTTGCCTTCGAGTTGCTTGGCAAGTTGCTGGGCGATCGTCATGGCGCGGATTTCCCTGTTTGCTGAGGCCGGTGAGGAGTTTGGCGGAATTTGTGCGGTTGCGAAAGGGGGGAACGGAAAAGGGCCCGCCGTTGCCGGCGAGCTCCTCCATCGTCCCGGATCGGTGGCTCCGAGGATCAGAAGCGAAGCTGGCCGTAAAGGCCGATCTCGTCGCGCTTGCGCTGGCCGGTGCCGAGATTGCCGGTGGGGATGCCGGCAATCGGGTCAAGCGCGGCATCGTCGTGCTTGTAGACGAGGGCGAGATCGACGATCTTGACCGGCTCGAACTGGATGCCGACGTTGTAGAGGTTCGCGTGCTGGGCCGGATTGAGGTCCTTGCTCGGCTTGTAATAGTCGTAGCGGCCGAACACGCTCCACTTCGGCATCGGGCTGACCGAGGCGAAGAACGAGTAGCCTTCGGTCGAGTCGTCAGCTGTCGTGGTCGCAGCCGGGATCAGGCCGGTGCGGCGCCAGTTCTTGGCATAAAGGTATTCGGCGCCGATCGAGTAGCCGACGTTGCCGGCCTTGCCCTTGTAGGCGAGGAGGGCGTCGAAGCGCTGGGCGGTGTGGGCGGTGACGTTGCCGACCGAGAGCTGGTCCTTGCCGAGCTTGCCGGTGTAGCCGCCGATGGCGGCGTTGAAGCCCTTGTAGACCAGGTTGACGCGGCCTTCGAGATCGACGTGCTGGGTCAGGGTGTTGTTGCGGTAGCCGCCGCCGTTGATCGCCGAGACCTGGTAGTTGATCAGGCCGCCGGCCAGTTCGCCACGGGCGTGGACGCCCCAGTCGGCCGAAGTGCCGATGCCGTTGACGTCGGCGATGGTCTTCTCGATGTGGCGATAGCCGTAGATGCCCTCGACGTAGGGAATCCAGGGCATGTCGTCCGAACCGAGGCGGATGTCGAGGGCCTTGCTGAGCTTGGCCTGGAGGAAGGCCTTCTTGACGTAAAGACCCTTGCCGACGAGGTTGCCGGCGGTGCCGGCGACGTTGTCGACATCGACGGTGATGTTGCCGGCGAAGACGTCGTTGAACTTGTGGTCGATGCCGACGTAGAACCGCTTGATCTGGAAGCCGCCGTCCTTTTCGACCTGCGTGCCGGCGAGGTTGTCGGCGGTGATCGAGCTGATGTTGAAGTACATCCGGCCGCTGATCTTGGTGTCGGCGGCCCAGGCCATCAGGCCGACCTTCTTGTCGGTCTTGGCGACGGTGGCCTTGGCGTCGGTCGCGGCGGCGAGGGCCTTGTCGGCCTTGGCGTTGGCGTCGGCGGCGAGCTTGGTCGCTTCGGTGGCGGCCGGGGTGCCGGCGGCCTGGGCGTCGATCTTCGCCTGGAGCGCGTTGAGCTGGGCCTGGAGCATGGCCAGCTGCTGCTGGGCGAGTTGGAGCTGCTCGGCGGTGGTGAGATTGCCTTCGACCGGTTCGGCGGCCGCGGCGGCGCGATGGCCCGGCTTGGCTTGAACGGTGGAGGGCACAACAATAGCCGCGGCAAGCGCCGCGAGCGCTATGGAGGAGTGGAGTCGCATGTGGTTTCCGTCCTGTTTTTCGTTCCCTGGGGAACGTTTGGCGGCTTCCTCTCACTTGGGGTGAGTTCGGCCTGCGACGCAGCGGCTAGGCCCGGATTGTTACAGTTATGTGTCCGCTTTGTGTCCCAGCGGGCTGGCGGATGTCGCCCAAGGTGCTGGAAACGCGCATATTTCCGAGGTTGCGGCAGTCAGCCGAATTTTGTCGCGGATTGTAATATTTCCATGTGACGGTCGTTGTAACATTGCTGTCATATGGCGGGCCTAGCGGCCATGCAGACCACGATTGGAGATTCCCAATGTTCCGCAAATTCGCGATTCTTGTTGGCGGTGCCGCGCTGGTGGCCGGTGCAGCCAATGCCGAGAACATTACCGGCGCCGGCGCCACGTTCCCTGCCCCCGTCTACATGGCCTGGGCCCAGGCGTACAAGGGGGCGACCGGCACCCAGCTCAACTACCAGGCGATCGGTTCGGGCGGCGGCATCCGCCAGATCAAAGCGAAGACCGTGGACTTCGGCGCTTCGGACAAGCCGCTGATGGCGGGCGAGCTGGCGCAGAGCGGCCTGATCCAGTTCCCCACGGTGATCGGCGGCGTCGTGCCGATCGTCAACGTGCCGGGCGTCCAGTCGGGCAAGCTGAAGCTTTCGGGCCAGCTGCTGGGCGCGATCTTCCTCGGCCAGATCAAGCGCTGGGACGACCCGCAGATCAAGCGGCTGAACCCGGGCTGGAACGCGCCGGCGCTGCCGATCACCGTAGTCCACCGTTCGGACGGTTCGGGCACCTCGTTCATCTATACCTCGTACCTGTCGCAGACCAGCCCGGCCTGGGCGCAGGCGGTCGGCGCCAGCGATTCGGTCAACTGGCCGGCCGGCATCGGCGGCAAGGGCAACGACGGCGTCGCCGCGTTCGTCAAGCAGACCGTCGGCTCGATCGGCTATGTCGAGTATGCCTATGCCAGGAAGGGCGGGGTGGCCTATACGCTGGTGCAGAACAAGGCCGGCCAGTTCCCGCAGCCTGATGACACCGCGTTCGCCGCCGCAGCCGCCGGGGCGCCCTGGGGCCGCGCGCCGGGCAATTACGTGCTGCTGATCAACCAGCCCGGCGCCAAGGCCTGGCCGATCTCGGGCGCGACCTTCATCCTGCTCTACAAGAACCCCCAGAACCCGGCCAAGACCGCCGAAGTGCTGAAGTTCTTCGACTGGGCCTACAAGACCGGGGATGCGACCGCGACCAAGCTGGACTACGTGCCGCTTCCTCCGGCCGTGAAGGCCATGGTCCGCAAGCAGTGGCTGCAGATCACGGCGAACGGCAAGCCGGTCTACGTAAGCAAGTGATCGCGCGTGGTGCAGGGCAGGGGTCGCGCTTGCGGCCCCTGTCATAAAACTGCATCACGACAGTGCGTAGGGCGTGCCATCGAGAACGTTCGATGGCATCCCGCCCGAAAGGCAATCAAGGTGACGAGAATCCATGGCTGAAGTCGTGATGGCTGCAGCCGCGAGTGGCGCCGGCCCGGAAACCCGGGCGCGGCGCCACAATGCGGCAAGGGGCGACGCCTTTTTCCACGCGCTGTGCTTTTCTGCGGCGATGGTGTTGATGGCGACGCTTGCCGGGCTGATCGTCGCCCTGATCATCGGCGGCTGGCCGGCGATCTCGCACTTCGGCTTCGGCTTCCTGACCACCGCGGTGTGGGACCCGGTGGCCGATGAATATGGCGCCGCCGGGCCGATCGTCGGCACGCTGGTGACCGCGTTCATCGCCATGGTCATCGCCCTGCCGCTGGCCATCGGCATCGCGGTGTTCCTGGTCGAGTTCTGCCCCAAGGCAATCGCCCACTGGGTGGCGGTGGCGGTCGAGTTGCTCGCCGGCATTCCCTCGATCGTCTACGGCATGTGGGGCCTGTTCGTGCTGGCGCCGTGGTTCGCCGAGCACGTGCAGATGCCGATCATGCTCAATGCCCAGCCGGGTTCGCTGATGGAGCGGCTGTTCATGGGCATTCCCAACGGGGCCAACATCTTTACCGCATCGCTGATCCTGGCGATCATGGTGCTGCCCTATATCGCCACGGTGTTCCGCGAGCTGCTGCTCTCGGTGCCGACCCACATGCGCGAGGCGGCATACGGCATCGGCGCGACACCGTTCGAGGTGACCACCTCGATCATGCTGCCGTATATCCGCAAGAGCGCCATCGGTGCGGTCATGCTGGGGCTGGGCCGCGCGCTGGGCGAGACGATGGCGGTGACCTTCATCATCGGCAACAGCCATGCCTTCCCCAAGAGCCTGTTCGATTCGGGTTCGACCATCGCCTCGACCATTGCCAACGAGTTTACCGAGGCGACCGGCGAGATGCACGTCTCCGCCCTGATCGCGCTCGGCCTGGTGCTGTTCCTCATCACCTTCACGACGCTGGCGGCGGCGCGGCTGCTGCTCGGAAAGGAGCGGGTGTGATGAACCGCTATCTGCGCCGCAAGCTGCTCAACGGCATTTTCGTCGGCATCACCAGCCTGTTCACCGCAATCGCGGTCGGGGCACTGGTGCTGATCCTCGCCTCGCTGATCATCAACGGCTTCAGCGGGCTGCACTCGACGATCTTCACCATGGACCAGCCGCCGCCGGGCGAAATGGGCGGCTTGCGCAATGCGCTGGTCGGCTCGCTGATCATGTGCCTGGCGGCGATGGTGGTCTCGGTGGTCATCGGCATTCTCGCCGGCACCTGGCTCGCCGAATATGGCGACAACAACCGGCTGGCCGGCGTGGTGCGGTTCCTCAACGACGTGCTGCTTTCGGCGCCGTCGATCCTGGTCGGCCTGTTCGTCTACGAGATCATGGTGCGGCCGTTCGGCGGGTTCTCTGCCTATGCCGGCGCCGTGGCGCTGGCGTTCCTGGCGACGCCGGTGGTGACCCGGACGACCGAGGACATCCTGCGCCTGCAGCCGGGCGCATTGCGCGAGGCCGGGCAGGCGCTGGGCGCCGGCAAGGGGCTGGTGATCCGCTCGATCATCTGGAAGGCGAGCAGCACCGGCCTGGTGACCGGCGGGCTGCTCGGGTTTGCCCGGATCAGCGGGGAGACGGCGCCGCTCTTGTTCACCTCGCTCGGCAATCCGTTCCTGTCGCTCAAGCTGAGCCAGCCGATGGCCTCGCTGCCGACGACGATCTTCCAGTTCGCGCTTTCGGCTTATGACGACTGGCGGGCGCTGGCCTGGGTCGGGGCGATGATCATCGCCGTTGCCGTTTTGACCACCAATATCATTGGCCGTGCGCTGGCGCGGGGGAGCCACAAGTGAACTTCGAGGAAGCTGCAACCGAACAGCCGACCGTCATGGTCGCGCCCGAGGCGGGCGAGCGCGTGCTCGACGTCAAGGGGCTGGATTTCTTCTATGGCAAGAACAAGGCGCTGCACGCCGTCGATCTGCCGGTGGCCCGCAACCGGATCACCGCGCTGATCGGGCCTTCGGGCTGCGGGAAATCGACGCTGCTGCGGACGCTGAACCGGATCTACGATCTCTATCCCGGGCAGAAGGCCGAAGGCGAGATCCGCTTCGAGGGCGAGAACGTGCTGGGCAAGATGGACCCGGCGCTGCTGCGCGCGCGGATCGGCATGGTGTTCCAGCGGCCGACGCCGTTTCCGATGTCGATCTACGAGAACATCGCGTTTGGCGTGCGGCTGCAGCGCAAGGTCGCCAAGAGCGAGATGGACGAGATCGTCGAGCGGTCGCTGACGCGGGCGGCGCTGTGGGACGAGGTCAAGAACAAGCTCAACCAGAGCGGCCTGGGGCTTTCGGGCGGCCAGCAGCAGCGGCTGTGCGTGGCACGCGGGATCGCGGTGGAGCCGGAGATCCTGTTGCTGGACGAGCCGGCCTCGGCGCTGGACCCGCTTTCGACGGCGAAGCTGGAGACGGCGCTGCTGGAGCTGAAGGATTCGCTGACGATCGTCATCGTGACGCACAACCTGCAGCAGGCGGCGCGCATCTCGGACTATACCGGGTTCATGCTGATGGGGCGGATGGTCGAGTTCCGGCCTTCGAGCGATGCGTTCGTCAAGCCTGAGACCCAGGCGATGCGGGATTATGTGACCGGGCGTTACGGCTGATATTGCACCCAGGTCACGTTGCGCGAAGCGCGCCTTGCGCGCGTCCGCAAATATCGCTTGCCGATATTTGCCACGGTCAATCAAATATCGCTTGTCGATATTTGCCACGGTCAAGCTCGGGGAACGGCAGATGTTGCAAGGAGCGTCGCTGCCCTGACGTTGCGCGTGGTGGCCCGCCCCCTCCGTCAGCTCTGCGGGCTGCCACCTCCCCGCGAGCGGGGAGGATCTGGTACGGGTCCACCGCCGCTGCCGAATGCGGTCTTGCGCCTGGGTTTGCCTGCCTTCTGATAAAATCATGCTGGACGCCGTGTCGATCTGCGGTCCATCGATCCTGACAGTCGACAAGTCGTGGCTTCATTCGTGGTCCGTCGCATTCCCATTGGAATGGAAGCCGGGAAAACCGTCGCCCGTGGATGTGGTCCGATGCGTGCAGAAGCAACCCGGCTTCTCATTTTCTGCGTCCATAGGAGAAGCGATCAAGCCCGGCCAGGCGCCCGGAGAAGGCGATGCCAGTTTGTTCAAGGGACTGTAATCGAATGATTCTGCGCCGCTGGGTTGTCTTCTGCTATGATCATGTCTCCAACTGAAAACATGGTCTCCAGTTTGAACACCGAACGTTTTCTTTTGGTTCGACAGGTTGCGGGGTGGCGCCGCTGGATACCCGCCTTCGCGGGTATGACGAAGGGGAGCGGGTATGACGAAGGGGGCGGGAGGGGGCAGTTGGGGGCCTCGCCCTCATCCAACTCCGCCTAGGCGGCAAAGCCGCCAAGGCTTCGTATCCTTCCCCTCTTCGACTTCGCTCAGGACAGGCATCGAGGGGAAGGGGTTAGGGTTGTGTGCTTCGGCTGGCCTGGTCAGGCCGCTGCCGGCTCTCCGCCGAAGCGTTTGCCGGCCTTGGGGACGGTGACGCCGCGGATGGGAACCGGGCGGTTGAGGTCGCTCGGGGCATCGGGGCGGTCGAGGCGGCCTTCCTCCAGCAGCTGCTTGATTTCGTCGCCGGTCAGGGTTTCGTATTCGAGCAGGGCCTGGGCGAGGAGGTGGAGTTTTTCTTCCTGGCCCTTGAGGATGTCGGTGGCGCGGACGTGGGCGTTGTCCACCAGAGCCCTGATCTCGCTGTCGATCAGCTTGTTGGTTTCATCCGACGCCATCATCCGCTGGGCGCCGCCCATGCCGAGGTAGCCTTCGTGCTGCTCCTCGTATTGCAGCGGCCCGAGCTTGTCGGACATGCCCCATTTGGTGACCATGTTGCGGGCGAGGCCGGTGGCATACTGGATGTCGCCGCTGGCGCCGGAGGAGACCTTTTCGTAGCCGAAGACGAGTTCTTCCGCCACACGGCCGCCCATGGCGACCGAGAGGTTGGCGTGCATCTTGTCGCGGTGGTAGCTGTAGCTGTCCCGCTCGGGCAGGCGCATGACCATGCCGAGCGCGCGGCCGCGCGGGATGATGGTGGCCTTGTGGATCGGGTCCGAGGCGGGTTCGTGGACCGAGACGAGGGCGTGGCCGGCCTCGTGATAGGCGGTCATCTTCTTCTCTTCCTCGGTCATCACCATCGAGCGCCGTTCGGCCCCCATCATGACCTTGTCCTTGGCGTCCTCGAACTCCTGCATGGCGACCAGGCGCTTGGAGCGGCGGGCGGCAAGCAGCGCGGCTTCGTTGACCAGGTTGGCAAGGTCGGCACCGGAGAAGCCGGGGGTGCCACGGGCGATGACGCGCGGGTTGACGTCGGGCGCCAACGGCACCTTCTTCATGTGGACCGAGAGGATCTTCTCGCGGCCCTCGATATCCGGGACGGGCACGACGACCTGGCGGTCGAACCGGCCGGGGCGGAGCAGGGCGGGGTCGAGCACGTCGGGCCGGTTGGTGGCGGCAATGATGATGATGCCTTCGTTGGCCTCGAAGCCGTCCATCTCGACCAGCAGCTGGTTCAGCGTCTGCTCGCGCTCGTCGTTGCTGTTGCCGAGGCCGTGGCCACGGTGACGGCCGACGGCGTCGATCTCGTCGATGAAGACGATGCAGGGGGCGTTCTTCTTGGCCTGCTCGAACATGTCGCGGACGCGGCTGGCGCCGACGCCGACGAACATCTCCACGAAATCGGAGCCGGAGATGGTGAAGAACGGCACGCCGGCTTCACCGGCGATGGCGCGGGCGAGCAGGGTCTTGCCGGTGCCGGGCGAGCCGACCAGCAGCGCGCCCTTGGGGATCTGGCCGCCGAGCTTGGAGAAGCGCTGCGGATCGCGGAGGAATTCGACGATTTCCTCCAGTTCCTCGCGCGCCTCGTCGATGCCGGCAACGTCGTCGAACGTCACGCGGCCCTGCTTTTCGGTCAGCAGCTTGGCCTTGGACTTGCCGAAGCCCATGGCGCCGCCGGCGCCGCCGCCCTTCTGCACCTGCTTCAAGGCGAAGAAGGCGACGCCGAGGATCAGCAGGAAGGGCAGGGCCTGGACGAGGATGTACATCAGCACGTTCGGCTCGTCCGGGGTCTTGCCGGCATAGCGCACGCCGTTGGCCTGCAGCGCCTGCTGCAGCGTGGTGTCGTTCGGGATCGGGATGGTGGAGAAGGCCTCGCCGTTCTTCAGGTGGCCGGTGATGCGCTGTTCGCCGACCTGGACGTCGTTGATCGAGCCCTCGGCGACCTTGTTGCGGAAGTCCGAATAGGGGATCGCCGCGCCGGTCTCGTTGCGCTGGCCGAACAGGGAGACGGCGAAGAACAGGGCGAGGAAGATGCCGACCCAGACCAAGAGGCTGCGCATCCAGGGGTTGCCGTTGGGCTGTTCGTCGTTCATCGCCGGGGGATATCCTTTGCTCAGGCGTTATGTAGGCCGGCCTCGCTGAATGACAAGTTAGCAGAAAGGGGATGATGCATCGCCATGAGCTTCGGGCACCCGGTTTACGCGACGATGGGGCGCACCATTTTCGAGGCGATGTCGGCCCGGGCGCGGGAAACCGGGGCGATCAACCTCGGGCAGGGCTATCCGGAAGGGCCGGAGCCGGAGGAGTTGCGGGCGGCGGCGGCGCGGGCGCTGATGGAGAAATCGAACCAGTACCCGCCTTCGGGCGGGCTGATGGAACTGCGCGAGGCGGTGGCAGGGTTTTACCGGTGGCGGCAGGGGCTGATTGTGGCGGCCGAGGGGGTGGTGGTGACTTCGGGGGCGACCGAGGCGATCGCCGCGGCCTTGCTGGCGACGGTGCGGCCGGGCGACGAGGTGATCCTGTTCGCCCCGGCCTACGATGCCTATGCGCCGCTGGTGCGGCGGTGCGGGGGCGAGGCGGTCTTCGTGCCGCTGGCCGGGCCGACCTTCGACTATGACGAGGCGGCGGTGCGCGGGGCGGTGACGGCGCGGACGCGGGTCATCGTGGTCAACGATCCGCTCAATCCGATGGGGACGGTGGCGAGCGCGGCCGCGCGGGCGATGCTGGCGCGGGTCTGTATCGAGCATGATCTCGTGGCGGTGTGCGACGAGGTGTGGGAGGAGGTGCGGTTCGATGGCGGGCGGCACGCTTCGCTGCTCGGCGAGCCGGGGATGGCCGGGCGGGCGGTCAAGATCGGCTCGGCCGGCAAGCTGTTCGGGCTGACCGGCTGGAAGGTCGGCTGGATGGTGGCAGAGGGCGAACTGGCGACTTTGCTGGCGCGGGCGCACCAGTTCCTCACCTTCACCACGCCGCCGCCCTTGCAATGGGCGGTGGCCGAGGGGCTGGCGCTGGGCGAGGCGTGGTTCGCGGCGCAGGCGGCGGCGCGGGGGCGGCAGCGGGCGCGGCTGATCGCGGGCCTTGAGCAGGCGGGCTATGCCGTGATGCCGAATGTGGCGACCTGGTTCGTCTGCATCGATCTCGCCGCTTCGGGAGTGGACTTGCGGGACGTGGAGTTCGCCGAGCGGGCGGTGGCGGAGGCGGGGGTGGCCTCGATCCCGGTCTCGGCGCTCTACGAGGGGGTGCCGGGGCCGGAGGGCCTGGTGCGGCTGTGCTTCACCAAGCCCGACGGGCAGATCGATGCGGCGGTGGAGCGGCTCGCCGGGTTTCGTCGCAGTCTGATCCCGGGAACGCGCTAATTGTTTGTTGTCGCATCGTTTTACGCGAAAAACCGGTTCCCACTTTTTCGCACGATGCTTTAAAGCGCAATGCGGATGGCGCAGCGCAGGCCCTCCGGCTCGAAATGGCGGGTCACGGCGACGGCATCGGGCATGGTCTGGAGCAGGCGGCTGCCGAACCCGGTGGTGGTGGGTTCGGCCGGTGGCGGGCCGCCGCGCTCGAGCCAGACGAGGTCGATGGCGGCTTCGCCGGCCGGGGCCCAGTCGATCGCGATCGTGCCCTCGGGGCGGGACAGGGCGCCGTATTTGACGGCGTTGGTCGCCAGTTCGTGGAGCGCCAGCAGCAGGGCGGTGGCGTGGCGGCTGGCCAGCGTCGCGGCCGGGCCTTGCGCGCGGATGCGGCCATCGAGCTGGAACGGTTCGATCGCGCTGTCGACGAGGGCGGAGAGCTCGCAAGGGGAAAGCTCGAGCATGGCGAGGTCCGCCGCCTTGACCAGGGCATCGAGCCGGCCGGAGAGGACCGGGTAGAACTCGGCTGGCGGGCTGTTGCGCACGGTCTGCAGGGCGAGCGCGTTGACCACGGCGACCATGTTCTTGAAGCGGTGCAGCAATTCCTGCGCGCGCAGGGCCTGCTGCTCGCTCGCTTCCTGGAGTTCGGCGAGGGCGCGGCGCAGCACCGCGCCGATGCCGATCAGCATAGAACTGGCGGCGAGGTAGACGCCGGCGATCAGCACCCGCCGCGCGAACGGCAGCGAGTTGATCGCGAAGGCGGGGAAGAAATAGGCCGACAGAATGCCGGCGCCGATGGCGACGACCGTGGCAAACCGCCAGTCGAGCATGACCGCGGCGAGAACGACGAAAGGGTAGAACGTGGCAAAGGGAAAGCCGGCCTCGCCTCGATCGACGACATAGCGCAGCAGCGCCGGCAGCAGGACCATGGCCCCGGTCAGCGCGCACTTTTCCGGGAATCCGCGCCGGGCGAGGATCAGCCGGCGGACAGACGCCAGATCGTATTTGGCGGTGCCCGCCTTCATTCCCCGGCTCCCCACGTATCCGGCGGCATGTAAGCCCGGGGTGGCTGCAAAGGTCAAACGGAATGTCGGCCTGTCCACAGATGCGCAAAGAGCCGGAGCAAGGCCGATCCGGATGTCTTCCGGTCGGGTGCCGGAGGCGGACCGTCCGTCTGATTTTTCGCCAGCTGTATCGGGATTGGACAGAAAGTATGCCACCTGATATGCTTTTCTTCGACTCTGGCAAGGTGATGGCAAAACACCGGAAAGCAAGGGCGCCTGGGGAGGGAAGAAGCTGCGCTGCAGCCGAATCATAACCCTGAAAAAACAAGCAATTATGGGCAATAAACGCCCATTGAAGGGGATGAAGATGCAAGACAGGCACATGTGGCTGGCGTCGACCGCTGTCGGCGCGATTTTGATGACGATGCCGTTGGCCGCCACGTCGGCCATGGCGCGCGAGGCAGCCGTGGCTGAAGCACAGGCGCCTGCGGAAGAGGCCGATCCCGGGGTCATCCTGGTGACCGCGCGGCGTCGTGCGGAAGACGTTTCGACGGTGCCGATCTCGATCTCGGCGATCTCCGGTGAGCAGATCGCCAAGCTCGGCGTGTCCGACCTGTCCGATGTCGCCAAGATTGCGCCTGGCCTGGCGTTTACCTATTCGTCCAGCGGCAAGAGCAACCCGTTCATCGCCATTCGCGGCCAGTCCCGCGCCACGACCGGCAACACTTCGCCGGGTGTGCTCGTCTACCTCAACGACGTGCCTCTGCCGAATGCCGGCTCGATCGTGCAGACCTACGACATGGCCGACGTCCAGGTGCTCAAGGGGCCGCAGGGCACGCTGTTCGGCCGCAATGCCATCGGCGGCGCGGTGCTGACCAACACCAAGGCGCCGGTCCATGCCTTCGAGGGCTATGTTCGCGGCGAGATCGCGCAATACAACACCCATTCGCTGGAAGCCGCGATCAACATCCCGATCCTCAAGGACCGGATCGCCCTGCGCCTGGCCGGCACGATCGGCTTCGAGGGGACGGGCGCGAAAGGCGTTGTCTACGACGGCTTCAACATCGTCAGCGATGGCAATGGCGGGGTCATCGGCCAGCCCGGCAGGCTCAATCCCAATCCTTCGCTCAAGCCGGGCGAGTTCAAGGACAAGAGCTTCCGCGCTTCGTTGCTGATCGAGCCGACCGACAATATCCGCAACCTGACGGTCTACAGCTACAACCAGACCCGGGGCATGCCGGCCGTGGTGTTTTCGCAACTCTTCCCGAACGGCCAGGCCAACGATGGCAAGAATGTCGCATTCTACCTCCGGACGCCCGCTACGGGCGTCACACAGGCGCTATTCCAGTGCCCGGCGCAGACGATCGACTGCAACATCTTTACCGCCAATGCGCAGCTCGCCGGAAATGCGGTGCCGAATGGAATTTCCTACCAGGTCAGGGATCCGGGCCTGGCCACCTTCACCTTCAAGAACCTCACCAACACGACGACGTTGAGCCTCGGCAGCGATCACCAGATCAAGAACATCGTCGGCTACACATCCGTCGACAACCTGTCGGCTTCCTCGCTGGGCGGGACGCCGCAGCCGATCTACATCAGCGCGCAGGTCTACCGGATCAAGCAGCTGACCGACGAACTGCAGGCTTCCGGCTCGCTGCTCGGCAGGCAGCTGAAGTATACGGTCGGCGGCTTCCTGCTGAAGGAAGATCCGTATGGGCCGGGCGGCTTCGGCGGCCTGGAGGGCAACTCGTTCGGCGGGCTTGCGCACACGATCTCGAGCAACGACCTGCACAATCGCAGCAAGGCGCTCTATGCGCAGTTCGACTATTCGCCCGAGTGGCTGGTCCAGGGCCTGACGATCACCGCAGGCCTGCGCCAGACCTGGGACAAGCAGGCGACCTGCACGACCAGCCGCAGCATCCCGCTGACCACACCCGGACCGGGCCTGCTGATCAATACCAAGGACGATGCCGACCAGGTGTTCCCTTCGGAAGATGCCTGCAAGGCCAACAGCGGCCGCGCGGCCGGGACCGGGACGCTCCCGCCGGGAACCACCTCGCTGATTTTCCCCTATCGCGATTTCAAGAAGCTGACCTACACCCTGGGGGCCAACTGGCAGATCAGCCGCGCGGCGATGGTCTATGTCACGAACCGGCGCGGCTATCGCACCGGTGGCTACAACACGCCCCAGTTCGACCCGTACCTGGCGAGCGCCCAGACCTTCGGGGCGGAAACGCTGACCGACTGGGAAATCGGCACCAAGCTGCGCTGGCGTGGCGACAACGGCATGAGCGCGACGCTCAACGTCGCCGTCTACTCCGGCAAGGTCAAGGGCAACCAGGTGCCGGTCTCGACCAGCAACCTTCCGAGTGCCGGGACATGCATTCCCGAGGCGATCGGTTCGGCCGGACGCGCGGCAGACTGCGCGACGCTTGCCACCCAGACCGCCTATGCCACCGGCACGCCGGGCGTGAACATCAAGCACATCGCGACGACGGTGATCGGCAACAGCGCCGACCTGACGATCCGCGGGATCGATGTCGATGCCTCGGTCACCCCGGTGCAGTGGCTGACGTTGACCGGCGGCCTCGGCTATGTCGATGTCAAGGTGGGTACCCTGTCCATCGATCCGACCATCGCCACCCTGATCAAGGCCGCCGGCCGGCCGCAACCGACCGCCGCCAACGTGATCGTCCAGGGGCAGCCGAAGTGGACCGCGACGGCCGGTGCCTACCTCGAGTATCCGGGCAAGGTGCTCGGCGGCAAGCTCAGCGGCTCGGTCAATTTCACCTACCGGGGGGCCTACAACCAGACCGAACTGCTCATTCCGTCGAGCAAGTGGGCCGATGCGCGGGTCAGCCTGGATGACATCGGTGGCACCGGTCTCGACATGGCGGTGTGGGTCAAGAACATCACCGACGCCGTCCTCTATCCGGGCGGTGGGCTGTCATCGCCGAGCACGCTGGGCGGAATTTCCTACCTGTTCGGGGGCGCTCGCACCCTGGGCGCGACGACGACGTTCAGGTGGTGATCGACCGGTCCCGGGGGACTGCCTCTCCGGCAGTCCTTCGGGGCGGGTTTCGCGAACAGCAAGGATACGGGCGGGAAGACAATGGCTTGGCCACTGTCTTCCCGCCCTTCCTGTCGGTGTGTGCGCCTGCCTGAAGCAGCCGCCTGAAGCAGCCGGGTGTCGTGCCCGGCCTCAGGCCGCGCGGGTGGCGCGGCGGTAGGCTTCCGGGTCCTCGACCTTGATGCGCTCCATCTCCGCCGAGACCTGGCGCTCGTGGACATCCTCGGCCGGGCGGGCGCGCGACAGGTCGATATCGGGCGCCATCGGGCCTTCGGTGCGGATGCCGGAGAGGCCGACCTTGATGAATTCGAACGGGCGCTGCAGGCCTTCCTTGGCCGCCGTGCCCTCGAAGCCGCAGTGGACCATGCAGTTCGAGCACTTCTCGTACTTGCCGACGCCGTACTGCTCCCAGTCGGTCCCCTCCATCAGCTCGGCGAAAGTCTTCACATAGCCTTCGCCGACGAGGTAGCAGGGCTTCTGCCAGCCGAACACCGAGTAGAGCGGCATCGACCACGGCGTGCACTCGTAGGTGCGGTTGCCGGCGAGGAAATCGAGGAACAGCGGCGAGTTGGTGAACTTCCAGCGCTTGCCGCCCCGCCCCTTGCTGTCGGCGCCCCGGCGCAGGACATCGCGGAACAGGTTGCGGGTGCGCTCGCGGTTGAGGAAGTGCTCCTGGTCGGCGGCGCGCTCATAGGCATAGCCCGGCGAGATCGTGGTCTCGACATCGAGGCTAGCCATGAGGTCGAGGAAGCTCGCCAGCCGCGCCGGGTCGGCATCGTTGAACACGGTGCAGTTGACCTGGACGCGGAAGCCGCGCGACTTCGCCAGATGGATGGCTTCGAGCGCGATGTCGTAGACGCCGGTCTGGTCGACCGCCTTGTCGTGCATCTGCTTGTCGCCATCGAGGTGGATCGACCAGGTGAAGAACGGATGCGGCTGGTAGTCGTCGATCTTCTTCTTCAAGAGCAGCGCGTTGGTGCACAGGATGACGAACTTCTTGCGCTCCAGGTAGCCACGGACGATCTGCGGCATGTCCTTGTGCAGCAGCGGCTCGCCCCCGGCGATGGAGACGGCCGGCGCGCCGCAATCCTCGATCGCCTGCATGCACTGCTCATAGGACAGGCGGCGGTTGAGGATGGCATCGGGATAGTCGATCTTGCCGCAGCCCTTGCAGGCGAGATTGCACCGCAGCAGCGGCTCCAGCATCAGCACCAGCGGATACTTGCCGCCCTTGATATGGTTGACGATCGCGTGGCTGCCGATGCGCAGCGCGGTCGTGAACGGAATGGACATGCAAGTGCTCCCGCCTGGAAGGTCGTGTGGGGGGTGCCCGATCCCTGGGCGCAGTTGAACGCGCGAATGACCGGTTTTTGTGCGGGACGTCAAGGGGGATGCGGCAAGGAGTTGGCGGGAAGAACGAAGAAGCCCATGCCGGACAAGGCAAATCCCCCGCCAGCCGCCTTCATTTGCTTGAACGCTCCATTCATTGCGACGACAGCCGAACCGCACTATCTGGGGGCGCATTGATTGCGCGAGGTTTTGGTCATGTCCTTCCGTGTTGCTCTTGCCGTCGCCGCGCTGGTGGCGGCGCCTGTCGTCGCTCATGCCGAAACCGCCGATCCGGCGCTCGACACCGTGCGGACGCTGGATGGCGGCCTGCTGGGGATCATGCGCGCGGGCTCCGGGGTGTCGGGGCGGGCCAGGCAGATCGGGCCGGTGATCGACCGGACGTTCGACATCCCGCTGATGACGCGGCTTTCGGTCGGCCCGGCGTGGAACAGCTTTTCCGCACCCGACCAGCAGGCGCTGGTGGCGGCGTTCCGGGCGCTGACCGTGGCGCAGTATGCCAAGAACTTCGATGGCTACGCGGGCGAAAAGTTCGTCGAGCTGCCCCAGGTCGAGACGCGCGGGACCGACAAGCTGGTCAAGACGACGATCGGCGCCCCGGGCGGGGATGCCGAGGCGATCAACTATCGCCTGCGCCAGAGCGGCGGGCAGTGGAAGGTGATCGACGTCTACTATCGCAACGCCATCAGCCAGCTGGCGACGCGGCGGTCGGATTTCGCCGGGGTGGTGGCCAAGGGTGGCGCGCCGGCGCTGATCCAGCACCTGAACCGCCTGGCGACGAACGCCAAATAGCTTGCCCGACCGGCCACGCCCGGTGCATGGCAATGGCCTTTGGCATGGGCTTTCCCATGCGGAGCCTTGACCGATGACCGACGTGGCTGCTGCCCTGCTGAACGAGACACTGCTGGCAGGCAAGGGCGCCATGCTGATCGACGGCAAATGGGTCGAGGCGCAATCGGGCGAGACGCTCGATGTGTTCGACCCGGCGACCGGCGAGGTGATCGCGCAGGTCGCGGCGGCCGGCGCGGCGGATGTCGATCGCGCGGTGGCAGCGGCGCGCCGCGCGTTCGATGGCGGCCGCTGGTCGCGGCTGACCCCGGCGGAGCGCGGCCGGCTGATCTGGCGCCTGGCCGACCTGGTCGAGCGGGATGCGGCGAAGTTCGCCCGGCTCGATTGCCTGGACAACGGCAAGCCGCTCAAGATGGCCGAGGGCGACATCGGCGCGGCCATCGAAGGCCTGCGCTACATGGCCGGCTGGGCGACCAAGCTGGCCGGCACGGTCAACCCGCTTTCGCAGCGGGGCGGCGCATTCCACAGCTTCACCGCGCGCGAGCCGGTCGGCGTGGCGGCGCTGATCGTGCCGTGGAACTTCCCGCTGCTGATGGCGGCGGGCAAGCTCGGCCCGGCGCTGGCGGCAGGCTGCGCGGTGGTGCTGAAGTCTGCCGAGCAGACGCCGCTTTCGGCGCTCATGCTGGGCGAACTGGTGCTGGAGGCGGGGTTTCCGGCCGGCGCGGTCAATATCCTCTCCGGCCTGGGCGAGACGGCAGGCGCGGCGATGGCGGCGCATGCGCAAGTGGACAAGGTCTCGTTCACCGGGTCCACGGCGGTCGGGCGCGAAGTGGCGCGGGCGGCGACCGGCAACATGAAGCGGGTCAGCCTCGAACTCGGCGGGAAATCGCCGGTCATCGTCATGGCCGATGCCGATGTCGCGGCGGCGGTGCGCGGGGCGGCCAACGCGATCTTCTACAACCAGGGCCAGGTCTGCACGGCGGGCTCGCGGCTTTATGTCCATCGTTCGCTCTACGACCGGGTCGTCGGCGGCGTGGTCGAGCGGGCGGCGGCGATCAAGGTCGGCCCCGGGCTGGAGCCGGCGAGCGAGATGGGGCCGCTGGTGTCCGACGCGCAGATGGCCCGCGTACTGGGCTATGTCGAGAGCGGCAGGGCCGATGGCGCCGAGCTGCTGGTCGGCGGCGGGCGGATCGGGAACCGGGGCTACTTCGTCCAGCCGACGGTGCTGGCCGGCGTGCGGCCTCAGATGGCGGTGGTGCAGGAGGAAATCTTCGGGCCGGTGCTGGTGGTCGAGGCGTTCGACGAGGACAACCTGGGCACCATGGCGGCGCTCGCCAACGCGACCGACTTTGGCCTCGCCGCATCGGTGTGGAGCCGGGACACGGCCAAGGCGCTGAAGCTCGCGGAGAAGATCCGGGCCGGGGCAGTGTGGGTCAACTGCCATGGCATCTATGACCCGGCGCTGCCATTCGGCGGCTATGGCCAGTCCGGCTGGGGACGGGAGAGCGGCGAGGACGGGGTGCTGGCGTTTACCGAGCGCAAGTCGGTGACGGTAAGGATCTGACCGGCCGCACACGCGCCAGATGCAGGCAGCAATCGACAATGGCCGGGACTACGCGCCGATCCTGGCCGGCACGCCGCTCGGGCGGCTGATCGAGCCGGAGGGAAGTGGCGCAGGCGGTCCTGTTCCTCGTCTCCCCCGCCGCCAACGCCATCACCGGCGTCAACCTGCCGGTCGATGCCGGCTGGCCGATCGGCACCAGCTGGCAGGCCTACGGCGGACTGCCCACCCGCCGGAGACATGAAGGGCTTCTGAGCCTGTTGAACGGCCTGAATGACGAAGACCCGGCTCACCACCCTTCGTCATGCCCGCGCAGGCGGGCATCCAGAGCGTCGCCGCACAAGGGTAGAAAACGTGAAAAGGGGCCTCCGGCGGGCAAAGGGCACGCCCTTTGCAAACCCATGACCCGGCCTGAGCGGAAACATGCCCCAAGGTGCAGGGTCATCCGCTAATCAGTCGCATTTGCGGCACGATTGACGGCGTCAGGGTAATTAATGATCCGAATGGAACTTTTCGACTTATGCAATCGCTGTATCGATTTGCCCCTCCTGCTGGCGCAGCGTGCAACGCAGCCGCGATGAAGTGCATGACGGGGGAAACATGCCGTACGGTGAAATCGATCGCTATCGGCGGTTCTTTCATCTCAGTTCCGATTGCCAGATCTACCTCGAACGAGGTGACGATGGCCACTTCCGGTATGTCCACGCAAATCCGAAAGCGCTGCAGACTTCCGGCCGGACCAGCGAAGAGGACATTGTCGGCCGCACGCCGCTGGAAGTCCTGGGCACGGAATACGGTGCCGCCGTCGAAGCCAACCTGATCGCCGCCTGCAACAGACGCGGGCCATTCCGCTTCAAGGGCAGCCTCGCCGCCGATGGCAACGGCCCGGTCTACGATGCGTCATACTATCCGGTTTTCGATCCCGAGGACAAAGTCGTCGCGGTCTTCGGAACGGCGCGCGACGTCACCGAGGTCGCGACGCTGACCGAGAGCCTCGTCCATCTCCAGAAACTGGAAATCGTCGGAGAAATGGCGAGCGGCGTCATGCACGATTTCAACAACACCATTTCCGCGATGCAGGCGCTGCTGTCCTTGCTGGACAAGGATCATATCGAGCCGGCTCAGCGCAAGCGCATCCTGGCGGAAGGGCGCAAGACCCTGGAAAGCGCCATTTCGCTGACCGGCAGGATGAACAGTTTCGCCCGGCGCGAAAAGATCGAGGCGGTCCCGCACGATGTCGCCGCCCTGGTATCGGGCTGCATCGGCATGGTCCGGCGGACCGTGGGACGCTCGACCCAGGTCTCGGTGAACGCCGAACCCGATCTCTGGCTTGCCCGCTGCAGCCAGCACGAGTTCGAGCTCGCCCTGCTCAACCTCGCCGCCAACGCCCGCGACGCCGTGGGAAGCTCCGGCCATGTCGAGATCAGCCTGAGGAACGGGTCCCGGATGGTCGCCCATCCGGCCCACTATCCCGATCGCTTCGTTGAGGTGAAGGTGAGCGACAACGGCGTCGGCATCCCCGCCGAACTGCTAGACAAGGTCACCATCCCGTTCTTCACCACCAAGCCCGCCGGAAAAGGTACCGGCCTCGGCCTCAGCGGCGCCTGGAAGTTCGTGCACGATATCGGCGGTGCGCTCAGGATCGAAAGCGAAGTCGGCATCGGCACCAGCGTGTCGATGCTGATTCCAAGGGTGGAAGATGCCTAGTGGGCCATCGGCCTGTCCTACACCGCCATCCCGTGTCACAATCGGACCGGCTCTTTGTCATCGTCGTTCCGCAACCTGCCTCCGGCGCCCTTCCGTACGCAAGTTACAATGGCCGCCATGGGTGAAGATCGAGAACTTTGATTCGCCAGAATCGAATTTAGAGATTTTATATCAGTAGCTTGACCATTTCTCTTCATGTTCCGATTGAATATGACCGTGTGAAGTTCGCCGCGTTGAACGCGGCGCTCGCCCGGCCACTCAGCCGGCGAGACGCAGGTTCGGCCTGAATTCCTCGGCGGCGGCCTTGGGCTGGTCGGGCCAGATGCCGCGCGTGTCATAGACGATCTTGTTGGCGCGTTCCGCCAGCGGGACGGCCTTGAAGCTGTCGTGATCGACCAGCACGACCAGCAGGTCGCAGGTCTCGAGCGCGGTATCGAGGTCGATCTGGGTGGCGCCGGTGCCTTCGAATTCGCGCGGCAGGGTCGCGGCCCAGGGTTCGACGATCTGGATGCGCTCATGGAAGCGGCGGGCCAGCGTCGCCGCGACGAGGCGGGCGGGGCTTTCGCGGAAATCGTCGATGTTGGCCTTGAAGGCGAGGCCGAGGCAGGCGACCTTGGCGGTCGGATGGGCTTCGACCAGCGCGGTCGCCTGGGCGATGACGTGGTGGATCTTGCCGTCGTTGACGCCGCGCGCGGTGCGGATCAGCGGGGTCTGCTCGGGCGCCGAGGCGACGATGAACCACGGATCGACGGCGATGCAGTGGCCGCCGACGCCGGGGCCGGGGGAGAGAATGTTGACGCGCGGGTGGCGGTTGGCGAGCTTGATCACCTCCCAGACGTCCAGGCCCATTGTGTCCGCGACGATCGAGAGCTCGTTGGCGAAGGCGATGTTGACGTCGCGATAGGCGTTCTCGACCAGCTTGGTCATCTCGGCCGAGCGGGCATCGGTGGCGATGCAGGCGCCGCGCACGAAGATCTTGTAGAACGCCAGCGCCTTGCGGGCGCAGCGGGGGCTGATGCCGCCGATCGAGCGATCGTTGTTGGTCAGCTCCTCGAGGATGCGGCCGGGAAGCACGCGCTCGGGGCAATAGGCGACCGAGATGTCGGGAATTTCGCTGGTCAGGCCGGGCAGCTTGAGGTCCGGCCGCAGCTCGGCAAACAGGTCGCGCAGGGCCTCTGTGGTGCCGACCGGCGAGGTCGATTCGAGGATGACGATGTCACCCTGCTTGAGGTGCGGGGCGACCGATTTTCCGGCGGCGAGCACATAGGAGATGTCGGGCTGGTGGTCGTGGTCGAACGGGGTCGGCACGGCGATGACGAAGACGTCCGAGGGGCCGACTTCGCGGCTGGCGGAGAGCAGCCCACGGGCGACGACGCCATGGACCAGACCGTCGAGATCGACCTCCTCGATGTGGATCTCGCCGCGGTTGATCGTGTCGACGACGTGCTGCGAAACGTCGATGCCGAGCACCTTGCAGCCGGCGCGGGCGATGATGGCGGCGGTGGGAAGGCCGATGTAACCGAGGCCTACGACACAGACCTCAGGCTTGTTGTCGGATTTCATGCGCAAGCAACTCCACGATGCGGGCAGCGGCGTGGCCATCCCCGAACGGGTTGTGGGCGCGCGCCATGGCCTCGTAGGCCGCCTTATCGTCGAGAAGCCTGAAAATTTCGGAAACGATGACAGCGGAATCGGTGCCGACGAGCTTTGCCGTGCCGGCTTCGACGCCTTCGGGGCGCTCGGTCGTCTCGCGCATGACGAGGACCGGCTTTCCAAGCGCCGGGGCCTCTTCCTGGACGCCGCCGCTGTCGGTCAGCATGATTTCGGCGAGGCCGAGCAGGCGGGCGAAGTGCGGGTAGTCGAGCGGCTCGATCATGGCGACGTTCGAAAGCCCGGCAAGAGCGGCGTCCATCACCTTGCGAACATTGGGATTGGGGTGGACCGGAAAGATCACCGCGACCTCGGGGCGCTGGGCGATCCGGCGGACGGCTTCGGCGATGGCTTCGAGGCCGCCGCCGAAGTTTTCCCGGCGGTGGCTGGTAACGCCGATGATCCGCTTGCCAGCGAAACGGGCGGCAAGATCGTCGAGACCGGCGGCGAGCGCGGGCTTCCGGGCAATTTCGGCGCGGACCCAGTGGAGCGCGTCGATCACCGTGTTGCCGGTGACGTGGATGCGCTCCGGCGCGACGTTCTCGCGGGCAAGCGCAGCGGCGCTGGTTTCGGTCGGCGCGAAGTGGAGGCTGGCGATGCCGCCGATGACCTTGCGGTTCACCTCCTCGGGCCAGGGGTGGTAGATGTTGCCGCTGCGCAGGCCGGCCTCGACATGATCGACCGGCAGCTTGCGGTAATAGGCGGCGAGCGCGCCGGCCATGGCGGTGGCGGTATCGCCCTGGACGATGACGCGATCCGGTCGGACCTCGTCCATGACCTTGCCGAGCTCGACGATCAGCGCGGCGGTCAGCGCATCGAGCGTCTGGTCCGGGCGCATGAGGTCGAGATCGTGCTCGGGGACGATGCCGGCGATCTGAAGCACCTGGTCCAGCATCTGGCGGTGCTGGGCGGAGACGCAGACCACCGGCGTGAAGCGGGGATCGTCGGCCAGCGCCTTGATGACCGGAAACAGCTTGATCGCCTCCGGGCGGGTGCCGAAGACGACGAGGATGCGGGCCGGGCCAGAATCGTTGGATTCACCGGTGGGGACGAGCGGGTGGCGGGGTTCGTGCATGAGCATTGCCCTACCACCCGACGGTTAAGGCCGGATTAGCTGTGCAATGTCAGTTCTTCCTGCCGACAGTCGAGCCGATCACGGTGTTGGAACCGGACGTGAAAATGTAGGTATAGCCCATCTCTTTGGCCTGCGGACCAAAGAAGGCGCCGGAGAAACCGGCGCCCGCGGTGCCTGCAAAGCTGCCAGTGAAGCCAGGCGTTCCGGATGCGATACTGCCCGTGCCGGTGAACGTGCCATAGTCGGTCGGCGTGGGGGCCGCGCCGATGAGGTGGAGTGTGGTGTTGATCGCACCGGTGCCAAAATTGGCGGAGAAAGTCGCGCTGGAGGCATTGTCATCGGTTCGATTCGCGGTGGTGGGGCCGATGATGCTGCCACTGGTCATCGCCGTGTAAGTTGCCGTGCCGGACTTCGGCATGTCGCTGGCGAGAGTGGGCACGCCGCCGACCGCGAGCCAGATTTGGCCATTGAGGGTGTCGAAGTCAGCGAACTGGCCCACTTCCAGATAGCTGAGTTGCACGCCCCCGACGAGCGGACGGCTGAGTATGAGCTCCTGGCCTCTGGCGCCCGTGAACTTCTCGAAGACGCGGGTGGTGGCGTCGGATGCGGCGGGAACGAAGTCCGCCTGAGTGAAGGTGCCGGTGGTGCCGCCGGGCGCGGTCAGCGTGAATGTGCCGGCAGCGTCGTTATAGTCGATGACGAGCCCATGGCCGAAGGCATCTGTGCCTTGTCCGCTGAAAGTGCCGGCATTGACCTGGAAATGGACACCGCCGGTCTGGAAGGTCTGGTTGCCGGTGAGCTGGTCCAGCGTCTTGTAGCTGGGCGGAGCCGGGGTGCTGTTGACGCCGCCGCCGCCTTCACCGCCGCAGCCGGACAGGAACAGGACGATGGCAGCCGCTGCAAGCGGCGCGAACTTGGTTTCGGTCTTCATGGCACCCCAGGAAAGAAGATTGAACGGTTCATGCGACCGAATGTTATGCGATGGGGGTTAGCGATGTCAGAATGAGGTGACAACGCCTAATTCACCGGAGAAGCGACGAAAATCATAGAGGACTAGTGAAGAGATGTTGCGTTCGTAGCGCACGCGGACGATCGGCGAGAGTGTTCCCAGACGGATCTGTCGGAAGTTTACTGCAAGGGCGCCGGAGAGATCATCGTCGATGCGGCGCGACGGGAGGAGGTCGAGTCGTGCATCGGCTCTAAGGTGGCTCCACGAGAGGTTGACGGTGGCGGTGGTGCCGCCCAGTTCGCGCCAGGCGTAGAGAGCTATGCCGCCGCTAGCGGTGGCATAGCCGGGATCGCGGGCGGCCTGTCGGTTGGCGGAAAGCTGGACGCCGCCGCCGACACGCGGAGTGAAGGCGCGTTCGACGGCGGTGGTCACGCCGAGGGCGGCTCCGGTGGCCAGAGGGTTCAGCCGGTTTTCGACATGCAGCGCCGTCAGGTTGGCGCGAACCTGGGTGCGCGGGCCGAGTTCGTGCTGCCAATCGGCATCGCCTCCCCAGGAGACCGTGTAGGGCACCATGCCATACCAGCGCCAGGCCGGACCGGCCGACAGGGTCAGGCGATCGCGCCGGAAGGTAAACTGCGGGCCGAGGCGCGGGGCGAGCGAGATGTCGTTGAAGTCTCCGTCGCGATAGAGATTGGCGCTGGCCGAGAGGCGAGCGACCAGCGTGGTGCGAGCGGACAGGGCATGGCGGGCAAAGACCTGGCCCTGGCCCGCGATGCCGATGCCGGAATGCGCACGCGCATCCTGGTTGAGCGTGAAATCGCCGATCAGGGTGGGCAGGGTGGCGCTGGTGGTGGCGCGATTGACGTTGCTGTCCGGCGCGAGGGCGAGCGATACGCTGCCGCCGAACGGACGCCGGGCATCGAGCGCCTGGGCATAGAAGCGCACCGCCTGGGCGACGGCGGGCGGCAGGCCGGCAGCCTCGGCGGCGCGGAGCTGGCGACCGGCTTCGCCGAGCCGACCCATCAGCGCGTCGATCCGGGCAAGTTCGAGGCGGACGCGGGCGGCGTTCGGCCTTTCATCGAGGATCTGGCGCAAGAGCACGCCGGCATCGGCATAGCGATGGCGCTGGTCGGCCAGCATCAGGGCCAGGCGGAAGCGGGCCTCGGTCCGGTATTCCGGCGTCGCATGGGCGGCAATCGCGCGCCACAGGGCCTCGGCCGTGTGATAATCGCCCCGGTCGCGGGCGGCATCGGCAATGGCGAACATCTGCGCCGTATCGAGCGTGAGCGGCGGAGCGGCCATTGCCGGGGAAGTGCCTGACGCGAAGCTGAAGAATACGAAGGCAGCAAACGCTTTCCACATAGCCGGCGGCGCTTATGGATACGCGCCATAAGCGTCCACCAAATTCAGACGAGGAATGACAGGATTATCGCGCGTTGGCGCGGGCAGGCAGATTCACCAGGCCAAGGGAAGATGTAGTGCAACCCAGCGCCCGGCAATGCAAAGTTCCACGCTCAGGCCAACTCGCCGCCAGCCCGCCTTGGTGAAGGCACGCACCGATGGCGTGTTGCTCCACCAGATGAAGGCGATCAGCCGCCGTGTTTCGCCATCGAGGAAATGGCGGGCGCTGGCAGCGATCAGGCGGGGGGCGAGGCCCTGGCCGCGTGCGGCATCCTCGGGGGCGATGTCCATCAGCGCGATTTCCTGCGCGCGCAGCGGCCAGGTCTTGGCACGCGAATACTGGGCGGGCTGCGCGAAATGGGCGATGCACAAGGGCCGGCCGTCGCGCAGCAGCGCAAGCCCGGCCATGCCGGCGCGGGCGTAGGACAGGCTGTTGGCGACCTTGGCGGAGGGGCTGGCCGCAATCATGGCGTGCAGAGCGGGTTCGACCGGGCGGATGTCCGCAGCCACTCCGGCAGCGGGCGGCGTGGCCCGGCTGGCGGCATTGATCCAGTTGATCCGGTAGTCCTGCAGGATCGCGCCGGACAGCCTGCGCAGCAGCGCCTTCACGATCAGCCGCGCAAGTGCTGGCGCACCCGGGCGAGGGCGCCGCTGCGGGTGGCGAGTTGCTTGGCCATGCCGACGCCCTGGTCGAACAGGTTGAGGCTGCCCATCAACGCCAGGTTGGCGAGGCTCGGCCGCAGCAGGAAGAAGCTGCACGCCGCGACCGAAGCGGTGCCGAACATCTCCTTGTGCGCGCCCTGGCCTTCGGTGAAATCGAACAGGCGATAGCGCTGTTCGGCGAACAGGCGTTCGAGCACGTCCATCTGCAATACGGTGCCGACCGAGTGCCGGGCGAATTCGGGATCATAGCCGAGATAGGCATAGGTGATGACGCCATTGGTGGTCGGCAGGTAGAGGTAGCTGACCGGGCGCTGCTCGACATAAAGGATATAGGCACGGATTTCATCGCGCTGGGCGAGGGCATGCATTCCGGCGACGGCTTGCGGGCCTTCGGGCAGGCCGGCATCGAGCAGGCGGGTTTGATAGGTCAGGCGCGACAATGCCACGGCATCGCGCATGAACGACTCGACATCAGCCGGCCGGTGAAACTCCTGCAAGTCGAGCGTGCCGCCGGAAAGCTCGGCGAGCTTGCGGCGCTTGCGGGCGAACGTGGAGCGGGTCTTGGACGAGAACTGGGCGAGATAGTCGGCATAGGTCTTGCCCGCCATGTCGATGTAGTAGCGCGCGTATGTCTGAAGCCCGCCCAGGATATAGCCGGGAAAGCGCGCGCGAATGTCGTCGAGGCTGGCCTCCGGCGCGGAGAGCACGCGGACGCCCTGGTGGTCGTGGCAGGCGGTGGGCCAGGCGGGATCGACCCCGCCGACCAGATGATCCAGCCCGAATGCCACGGTCTCGAGCTGGCGCGGCACCGACATCAGCTTGCGGGAGCCGACCACGAACTTGATCGGCACGCTCTGGACGGGAATGGACATGGCGGTCACCGGGTTCCGTACATGGCGTTGGACACGGCCTGTTCGGCAATTCGCCAGCCGGCACGCAACGGGTTGAAAGGGAGCAGCGGAATGCTGGTGGCCGGGCTTTCGACGCCGGGCGGGTTGGCTGCATATGTGCCGGTGGTTACACCGGGCATGGCGCCAAGCTGGCGGCACAGATTGGCAAAGCGGCGGCGGACGATTTCGTTGATGCGCGTGCGGTCCCGGCTGAGCAGTTCGAAGCTGTGCGAGACCAGCGTGAACTGGCTGATGTCCCGGCGGCGGCAGTGAGCCAGCGCGGCGATGATTTCGTTTGCGGAAATCGCCGTGACCTGGGCATGGCGGCGGCGGTCGCCCGGTCCGGCAATGCAGCCGATCGGAACTTCGATTACGCCGCAGCGTTCGACAGTGGCGCGATCCGCGGCCGTCAGCGAGCGTCGCCCGCAAGTGCCGGCAAAGCCGGGGCAATGGCTGGAATCGTGGCTCAGGCCGAGGATAGCAAGCGCGCGCAGGGTATCATCGTTGGCGCCATAGTTCCCGGCCCGGAATGCGCGGGGGAGGGGGGCGCCGGCTGCGACCAGAAGCGACCGCGCGCGATCGAGTAGGTTGCACTGCTCGTCGAGATTGAAATCGGCGATGTTCGTGCCGGTCCGGCCAACCGGGTTGGCGCTGCCAGTCAGCTCCAGCCATTCGGTATGGATGTGCAGTTGCACATCGTGACCGCGTCTCACGATCGGGCCAACCACGTCCTCGATCGCGGCCGTGCCCCAGATCAGACCCGGCATCGGGTCCACGAAGAACACCGCCTTTCAGCCCGTGACGGTCGAGCAGGTCCATCTGGTAGCCGATGCCGACTGCGCCATCCGGGGTTTCGCAGAAAATCGAGCGAGCGAAATTGCCTGCGCGCGAACCTGCGCCCTCACGCCGGGTGAACGAGAAATCGTATTCGGTATCGACCGTCAGGTAGCAGGTCACCATCGCGTCGCTCCTCCGGCGGCGGCGGTCATCATCCGGTTCAGGCGGTGGCCGGAGCCGGCCCGGTGGCCGGTGCGCCGCCGATCGGTTCGTGAACCTTGCGAGCCGGGCGCAGGCGGCGGCGGACCTGTTCGACGAGGCCGATCTGCAGGCCGATCAGCATGTAGATGAACGGCTGGTAGGCGATGCCGACGAACAGCGAGCCGGCGAGGTAGCACAAGTGTGCCTGCTGGAGCGCGGTGGCCAGCGCGGCGTCGCTGCGGCTGGCTTCGTCGGTGTGGCGGCGCAGGCGGCGGATGACCGATTCGAGCTGGAACAGACCGGTGATCTGCAGCACCAGCCACAGCATCAGGCCGGGCCAGCCCTGTTCGCCGAGCATCTCGAAGTAGGCCGAGTGGAAGGCGCGGGCGCGGTCCTCGGTTTCGTCGACGACGACCGAGTTGACGTTGCCCTGGGCGTTGGTGTCGGCCTTCCTGGTCTGGACGGTGATCTTGTTCGAGCGGTAGCTGTCGAAGCCGCCGCCGAGCGGGTGGTCGGCGGCGTAGCCGATGGTCCACTTCCACACCGCGACGCGGGTCGAGGCGGATTCGTCCGATTCGTGGTTCTCGATCGTGTCCATGCGGTTGGTGAACGAGCTGGGCAGCAGCGGCATGGCGAGAATGGCGCCGAGCGGCAGCAGCAGCAGGTAGAGCGCCTTGTTCTTCACCGAGCGCAGCATCAGCACCGCCAGCAGCACGGCGCAGACCAGGCCGGTGCGCGCTTGCGTGCCGACCGGGATCAGCAGGCAGGCAAAGACCAGCGCGGCGGTGAACAGCTTGACCTTGGCATCGGGCGGGAAAATCGTCCCGTGCCGGTTGAGCCACAGCACCAGCGGGATGATCGCCACCGCGACGCAGGAGATGATCGAGCCTTCGAACAGGCCGGTGTTATCGTTGACCAGCAGGTGCAGTTCGCCGTAGCCGCCGCCGGTGAACAGGGTCTTGATCGCGCCGCCGATGATGATCGTGGCGACCGAAAGCACCATGACCAGGGCGGCCGCTTCAAGGCGGAGCCGGGTGCGCAGCGTCAGCGGCAGGAACATGGCGAAGACCAGCGCCTTCCACACCCACGACCACTTGTACTGGGCGAATTCCGGAAAATCCGCGCCGGTCGTCGTCAGGCCGCAATAGACCAGCAGCACGAGGATCAGCCCCTGGCGGAAGTTCAGCCGGGTGCCTTCCTTCTTGTCGAGGAAGAACCAGCCGAACAGCGCAAGGCAGAAGGTGATCAGCGAGATCGGGACCGTTGTCAGCAGGCCGTAGCTGATGCGCTGCGGCGAAACGATGTCGACATAGAGATAGGCCAGCACCCACAGGAACGGGCGGCGTACGCCCAGCAGCAGGAAGGCGGCGAGGAATCCGGTCAGCGCGAGATCGAACATGGGCTTCGGCTCCTCAGCGGCGCTTCTGGGGGTGGAGCGGGCCGGAAACCGACGAACCCGCCGGGTGCGGCTGGCCCGCGGGCACGCGAAGCTTGCGGTGGGCGCCGTGCAGCGCGGTGCCGGGGGCAACGTCGGCGCGGTCGAGATCGGCGCGGTTGAGCAGCCGTATGGCGGCGATCACCAGCAGGAAGTGAGTCACCGCGATCGCGAAATAGTCAACCATCCGGGCGTTCCGTCCAATGTTTCATGTCGTGCGATTTATCGACAAAAACCGGTTTCCACTTTTTGTCATCGCACTTTGGCGCCGGACAGCTTCCGGCCAGGTTCATCGCCGGCTTAGCAGCGATCGGTTGACGCGACGTTAAGGCTTGCGAGCTAGGAAAATGGCCATGGCGGGGGCCTCGCAGGCCTCACGCTGATCGAGCGGAGCGCAAATGACCCGTATCCTGCATGTGCTTGACCATTCGTTGCCGCTGCACAGCGGCTATACGTTCCGCACCCGCGCCATTCTCAGGGCGCAACAGGGCATGGGGCTGGAGGTGCGCGGCATCACCGGGCTCAGGCACTATGCCGAGGGGCCGGACCGGGAGGAATGCGACGGGCTGGCGTTCCACCGCGCACGGGGCTTCGCCACGGGGCCTTCGGGGCTGCGCGAGTGGCGGGAGATTTCCCGGCTGGCCGACGGGATCGAGCGTCTGGCGCGCGAGTGGCGGCCCGACGTGCTCCACGCCCATTCGCCGGCACTGTGCGGCATGGCGGCGCTGAAGGCCGGCAAGCGGCTGGGCATTCCGGTGGTCTACGAGATTCGCGCGTTCTGGGAGGATGCCGCGGTCGGCAACGGCACCGGGCGGGAAGGCTCGGTCAAGTATCAGCTGACGCGCGGGCTGGAGAGCCATGTCGTCGCCCATGCCGACGCCATCGTGACGATCTGCGAGGGGCTGCGCGGCGACCTGATCGCGCGGGGGGTGACCGAGGAGCGGATCACCGTGATGATGAACGGGGTCGATCTTGCCCTGTTCGGCAAGGACGTGCCGCGCGAGCAGGCGCTGGCGGACGAGCTTGGGCTGGGACATGGCCCGGTGGTGGGCTTCATCGGCTCGTTCTACGATTACGAGGGGCTGGACGACCTGATCGCGGCGATGCCGATGCTGGGCGCGAAAGTGCCCGGGGCGCGGCTGCTGCTGGTCGGCGGCGGCCCGCGCGAGGATGCCTTGCGGGCTCAGGCCCTGGCCAGTCCTGCAGCGGCTGCCATCCGCTTCGTTGGCCGGGTGCCGCACGACCAGGTCGAGCGTTACTACGCGCTGGCCGACGTGCTCGCCTATCCGCGCAAGAAGAGCCGGCTGACCGATCTCGTCACCCCGCTGAAGCCGCTGGAGGCGATGGCCGAGGGCAGGCTGGTCGCGGCGTCCGATGTCGGCGGCCACCGCGAATTGATCCGGGATGGCGTGACCGGCACCCTGTTCGCGCCCGACGATCCGGCGGCCTGTGCCGATGCACTGGCCGGGTTGCTGGCGAATCGCGGGTGCTGGGATGCGCGCCGGGCCGCGGGCCGGGCTCACGTCGCGGCCCATCACGATTGGTCCATCAATGCCGGACGTTATCGCGGTGTTTACCAAAAGCTGGTAGGTGTATCCGCTGATTTGCAGGTTCCCGCCGCCGCATGACGGTGGGACTCGTGCTGACGGACAGGAAAACCGACGTGCCCGCATACGAAGCCCGGATGCAGCCACACGCCCGCGCGCGGCAGGCGAAGCCGATCACCGCGCACCACATGTTCGTGCCGCTGGTATCCTTGTGGTTCGGCGCCCTGTTCAGCCTGTCGAGCCTTGCGGTGCGAACCGGACTGTTAGAGCAGATCATCGTCACGATTGGCGTGGACCGGTTGTTTCCTTATGCCTCGCCGCCACTGGGGCACACTGCGCGCCTGTTGATTGCCGCGGTGTTCGGCCTGTGCGGGGCGGCGATCGGTGCGATGCTGGGCAGGGCGGTCGCTGCAGGCGACAGGGATGAACGGGAAGGCGACGCGTTCGTCGGCGACTCGCGTGGCTCCTCCCGCGAGGTTTCGGCGGACGTCGGCGGGGACTACCGGGTGCGGGCGCGCGACGCCCACCCCGACGCGCCGGCGCGTCGGCCGATCTCGGCCAGCACCGAACTGGGCGAGATGGAGTCCAGCGGGGAGCCGGAGGAGATGTGTCTGACGAAGCGGGTGCCGGCCGCGCCGGAAGGCGATGCCGGGGCGGAGCAGGACTCGCCGCCTTTGCCGGCCTGGTTTGCGCCGGACGAGGCTGCCGGACCGGTGGTGGCCGCGACAACCGACGACGGGAGCGGGCCGGAGGTCGAGACGCCGGCTACCGAAGTCTTGCCGCCGTTGGCGCAGGCAGAGATGACCGGAGCCAGCGGCGAGGTGGTCGATCCCGACTATCCGGAGGCCTGGCGCAACACCGCCGAGCGGATCGCCCATGCCCCCCCGGAAGTGCTGGGCCACGTGGAGCTGATCGAGCGGCTGGCGATCGCGATCAACAACCACGACGAAGGCGAGGCTGACGGCAAGCACGGCGCGGAGGTGATGAAGGCGGGCGCCGGGCTCGATGCCGCAGCGACGATCAAGGCCTTGCGGGAGGCTCTGGCCGCCCTGCGCGGTTCCTAGGCGCGGGATCGCGGCGGGCGCCCGCATTCGTATTCGCGCGGAGCGATTGCGGCCAGAAGGGCGCAAAAGGCATTCGCGGTTGCAAAATCCGCGTCCAAACCCCATGAAAAAATGAGCGCGGGGTTGCGCTGCCCGGGACGGCGGCGATTCGTGCCTCATAATGACGGGTTTGGACTTGAGGGGGGCCGGTATTCCGGCGCCTCTCGCGATGCGGGATTTTTTATCGATGGCTTTTCCAGAGCCCCAGGGCCTCTACGATTCGCGCAATGAGCATGACGCCTGCGGCGTGGGCTTCGTCGCCCACATCAAGGGCGCCAAAAGCCATGCGATCGTGAGCCAGGCGCTGGAAATTCTCAAGAATCTCGATCATCGCGGCGCGGTCGGCGCGGACCCGCTGCTGGGCGATGGCGCCGGCATCCTGATCCAGCTGCCCGATGGCCTGTTCCGCCAATGGGCGCAGGGTGCGGCCATCGCCTTGCCGCAGCCGGGCGACTACGCGGTCGCCATGTGCTTCCTGCCGCGTGACGAGGCGGCGCGCGATTTCGTCGTGTCCACGTTCGAGAAGTTCATCGCCAAGGAAGGCCAGAAGCTGATCGGCTGGCGTGACGTTCCGGTCACCACCGAAGGACTCGGCAAGACCGTGCGCGAATCTATGCCGGTGATCCGCCAGTGCTTCGTCGGCCGGGGGGACAACTGTGCCGACCAGGACGCCTTCGAGCGCAAGCTGCTGGCCATCCGCAAGCAGGCGCAGAACCCGCTGGCGGTGCTCGCGGAAAAGCACGGGCTGCCGGGGTTGACCGAGCTCTACATGCCGAGCTTCTCCAGCCGGACCATCGTCTACAAGGGGCTGCTGCTGGCGACGCAAGTGGGCGGGTTCTACGACGACCTGCGCGATCCGGCCTGCGTCTCGGCGCTCGGGCTGGTCCACCAGCGTTTCAGCACCAACACCTTCCCGAGCTGGAAGCTGGCGCACCCGTTCCGCTTCATCGCCCACAACGGCGAGATCAACACCGTGCGCGGCAACGTCAACTGGATGAACGCGCGCCGCCGCACGATGGAATCGGAGCTGATGGGCCCCGATCTCGACAAGATGTGGCCGATCATCCCGCACGGCCAGTCGGACACGGCCTGCCTCGACAACGCGCTCGAACTGCTGGTCGCCGGTGGCTACAGCCTGGTCCACGCGATGATGATGCTGATCCCGGAAGCCTGGGCCGGCAACCCGCTGATGGACCCCAAGCGCCGGGCGTTCTACGAATACCACGCAGCGCTGATGGAGCCGTGGGACGGCCCGGCGGCGGTCGCCTTCACCGACGGCCGCCAGATCGGCGCGACGCTGGATCGCAACGGCCTGCGCCCGGCGCGCTTCTGCGTGACCGACAGCGATCTCGTCATCATGGCCTCTGAATCGGGCGTGCTGCCGATCAAGGAGGACAATATCGTCCGCAAGTGGCGGCTCCAGCCGGGCCGCATGCTGCTGATCGACTTCGAGCAGGGCCGGATCATCGAGGACGAGGAGATCAAGGCCGAGCTGACCAACGCCGATCCTTACGAGGAATGGCTCAAGGCGGCGCAGTACAAGCTCAAGGACCTGGAAGTCGTCGAGACCGAGGCGACCCAGTTGCCCGTAGAGACGACGACCCTGCTCGATCGCCAGCAGGCGTTCGGCTATACCCAGGAGGACGTTTCCAAGTTTCTCGAGCCGATGGCGGTCAAGGCCGACGACCCGATCGGCTCGATGGGCACCGACACGCCGATCGCGGTGCTCTCCAGCCGTTCGCGCCTGCTCTACGACTACTTCAAGCAGAACTTCGCCCAGGTGACCAACCCGCCGATCGATCCGATCCGCGAGGAGCTGGTGATGAGCCTGGTCAGCATGATCGGGCCGCGCCCCAACCTGCTCGGCCGCGATGCCGGCAGCCACAAGCGGCTCGAGGTCGAGCAGCCGATCCTGACCAACGAGGAGATGGCCAAGATCCGCTCGGTCGAGGCCGCGCTCGACGGCGCGTTCCGCACCGCGACGATCGACATGACCTGGGACGCGAAGACCGGCGCCGAGGGGCTGGAGCAGGCGATCAAGGAAATGTGCTGGCTGGCGACCGAGGCGGTGCTGGCCGATCACACCATCCTGATCCTGTCCGATCGTGCGCAGGGGCCGGATCGCGTGCCGATGCCGGCTCTGCTGGCGACCGCCGCCGTCCATCATCACCTCGTCCGCCAGGGCCTGCGGATGCAGACCGGGCTGGTCGTCGAGACCGGCGAGGCGCGGGAGGTTCACCACTTCTGCGTGCTGGCGGGCTTCGGCGCCGAGGCGATCAACCCGTACGTCGCGTTCGAGACGCTGGAGGACATCCGGGTCCGCAAGGGCCTGCCGCTGTCGGCGTACGACGTGCAGAAGAACTACGTCAAGGCGATCGGCAAGGGCATCCTCAAGGTCATGTCCAAGATGGGCATCTCGACCTACCAGTCCTATTGCGGCGCGCAGATCTTCGACTGCGTCGGCCTGTCGAGCGCGTTCGTCGAGGCCTACTTCACCGGCACCGCCACCTCGATCGAGGGCGTCGGCATCCAGGAAGTGGCCGAGGAAACCGTGCGGCGCCACGTGGCGGCCTATGGCGACAACCCGGTCTATCGCGACATGCTCGATGTCGGCGGGATGTATGGCGTCCGCGTCCGTGGCGAGGAACACGCCTGGACGGCGCAGAACATCGCCGCGCTCCAGCACGCCGTGCGCGGCAACATGCCGGAGAAGTACAAGGAATTCGCCCAGACGATCAACGACCAGTCGGCCCGGATGTTGACCATTCGCGGGCTGCTCGAATTCCGCAAGGCCGAGCATCCGCTGGACGTCAGCGAGGTCGAGCCGGCGAGCGAGATCGTCAAGCGCTTCGCCACCGGCGCGATGAGCTACGGCTCGATCTCGTGGGAAGCCCACACCACGCTGGCCGTCGCGATGAACCGGATCGGCGGCAAGTCGAACACCGGCGAGGGCGGCGAGGACCCGGCGCGGTTCACGCCGCTGCCCAATGGCGACACCATGCGCTCGTCGATCAAGCAGGTGGCCTCGGGCCGCTTCGGCGTCACCGCCGAATACCTGGTCAATGCCGACGACATCCAGATCAAGATGGCCCAAGGCGCCAAGCCGGGCGAGGGCGGCCAGCTGCCGGGTGACAAGGTCGATAAGACGATCGGCAAGACCCGCCACTCGACCCCCGGCGTCGGCCTGATCTCACCGCCGCCGCACCATGACATCTATTCGATCGAGGATCTCGCCCAGCTGATCCACGACCTGAAAAACGTCAACCAGCAGGCGCGGATCTCGGTCAAGCTGGTCTCGGAAGTCGGCGTCGGCACGGTCGCCGCCGGCGTCTCCAAGGCGCGCGCGGACCATGTGACGATCTCGGGCTACGAGGGCGGCACCGGCGCTTCGCCGCTGACCTCGCTGACCCATGCCGGCTCACCTTGGGAAATCGGCCTGGCCGAGACCCAGCAGACCCTGCTGCTCAACAACCTGCGTTCGCGCATCGCGGTGCAGGCCGATGGCGGCCTGCGCACCGGCCGTGACGTCGCCGTCGCCGCCCTGCTCGGGGCCGACGAGTTCGGCTTCGCCACCGCGCCGCTGATCGCGGCCGGCTGCATCATGATGCGCAAGTGCCACCTCAACACCTGCCCGGTCGGCGTGGCGACTCAGGACCCGGTGCTGCGCGCGCGCTTCACCGGCCAGCCCGAGCACGTGATCAACTACTTCTTCTTCGTCGCCGAAGAGCTGCGGGCGATCATGGCCGAGCTGGGCTTCAAGACGGTGGCCGAGATGGTCGGCCGGGTGGACCGGCTGGACATGAAGCAGGCGATCTCGCACTGGAAGGCGCGCGGGATCGATCTCTCCAAGCTGCTGCACCGCGTGCCGCAGGGGGATAGCCCGAGCCTCAACTGGAGCCAGACCCAGGACCACGGCCTGCAGGGCGCGCTGGACAACGACCTGATCGCGGCGGCCCGGGATGCTCTGGAAAACCGCCAGCCGGTGGTGATCGAGCGCAAGGTGATCAACGTCAACCGCACCGTCGGCGCCATGCTCTCGGGCGAGGTCGCCAAGCGTTATGGCCACGCCGGCCTGCCGGACAACACCATCTCGGTGCGGCTGACCGGGGTCGCCGGCCAGTCGTTCGGCGCGTTCCTCGCCCATGGCGTGACGCTGGACCTGACCGGGGACGCCAACGACTACGTCGGCAAGGGCCTCTCCGGCGGCCGAGTCATCGTCCGCCAGCCGGGCCACGTGAACCGCGAGCCGACCGAGAACATCATCGTCGGCAACACCGTGCTCTATGGCGCGATCGCCGGCGAGGCGTTCTTCAACGGCGTTGCCGGCGAACGCTTCGCAGTGCGCAATTCGGGCGCGGTCGCGGTGGTCGAGGGCACCGGGGACCATGGATGCGAATACATGACCGGCGGGGTCGTCGTCGTGCTCGGCAAGACCGGGCGCAATTTCGCCGCAGGCATGTCGGGCGGTGTGGCGTACGTCTATGACGAGGACGGCCAGTTCGCCCAGCTGTGCAACAAGGCCCAGGTGGACCTGCTGCCGATCTCGGCCGAGCGCGACGAGGCAGACGGTACGGGCCGCCCGCAGCAGCGCACGGTCTCGGCCAGCGATGCCGGCATGGGCGACATGCTCTACCACGATGCCGAGCGCCTGCGGATCCTTCTCGAACGCCACCACCTGCATACCGGCTCGAAGCGGGCCCGTGCCCTGCTCGACGATTTCGGCGCGGCACTCGGCAAGTTCGTCAAGGTCATGCCGACCGACTACGCGCGCGCGCTCAAGCAGATGGAGGCCGAGCGGCTCGAAGCCGCCACGGTCGCCGCAGAATAACACGACGGGGAACAGCAAAGACCATGGGCAAGGAAACCGGCTTCCTCGAACTCGACCGCCAGGATCGCACCTACGACGACCCCAAGGAGCGGCTGAAGCACTACCGCGAGTTCGTCATCCCCCACGCGCCCGAGGCGCTGAAGGGGCAGGCTTCGCGCTGCATGAACTGCGGCATCCCGTACTGCCACAACGGCTGCCCGGTGAACAACCAGATCCCCGACTGGAACCATCTGGTCTACGAGGACAACTGGAAGGTCGCGCTGGACAACCTCCATTCGACCAACAACTTCCCGGAATTCACCGGCCGCATCTGCCCCGCCCCGTGCGAGGCCTCGTGCACGCTCAACATCGTCGACCAGCCGGTGACGATCAAGTCGATCGAATGCGCGATCGTCGACAAGGGCTGGCAGGAAGGCTGGATCGTCCCCCAGCCGCCGAAGAAGCAGACCGGCAAGTCGGTCGCGGTCGTCGGCTCCGGCCCCGCCGGCCTCGCCGCCGCGCAGCAACTGGCGCGCGCCGGCCACGCGGTCACCCTGTTCGAGAAGCATGACCGCATCGGCGGCCTGCTCCGCTACGGCATTCCCGACTTCAAGATGGAAAAGCACCTGATCAACCGCCGCGCGGTGCAGATGGAGGCCGAAGGCGTCCAGTTCCGCACCGGCACCGAGATCGGCGTGACCATCTCCGTCGCGAGCCTGAAGGAAAACTTCGACGCCGTGGTCATGGCCGGCGGCGCCGAGGAAGCGCGCAAGCTGGAAATCCCTGGTGCCGAACTGCCCTCCGTGCGCCTTGCCATGGAGTTCCTCACCCAGCAGAACAAGCGCAACGCTGGCGACGACGAACTGCGCGCCGCCCCGCGCGGCTCGCTGACCGCCACCGGCAAGCACGTCATCGTCATCGGCGGCGGTGACACCGGGTCGGACTGCGTCGGCACCTCCAACCGCCAGGGCGCGGCCTCGGTCGTTCAGCTCGAAATCATGCCGAAGCCGCCCGAAAAGGAGGACAAGGCACTGACCTGGCCGAACTGGCCGCTCAAGCTGCGCACCTCCTCCAGCCACGAGGAAGGCGTTGAGCGCGATTTCGCCGTGCTGACCAAGCGCGTCGTCGGCGCCAACGACGTCGCCGGCCTCGAATGCGTCCGCGTCGAATGGGTCGACGGCCGGATGCAGGAAGTGCCGGGCAGCGAATTCACCCTCAAGGCCGACCTGATCCTGCTCGCCATGGGCTTCACCGGCCCGCGCAAGGGCGGCATGATCAACCAGTCCGGCGTCGAGCTCGACCCGCGCGGCAACGTCAAGGCCGACACCAACTCCTACGTCACCAGCGACCCGCAGATCTTCGCCTGCGGCGACATGCGGCGCGGGCAGAGCCTGGTGGTCTGGGCGATCCGCGAAGGCCGGCAAGCGGCGCGGGCGGTGGACGAGGCGCTGATGGGCGTTTCCGAGCTGCCTCGGTAATATATAAAAAAGGAACGCAGGGGGGATTATCCCCCCTGCACCCCCATTACCTTTTCGTCGCGCATGAGTTCGCCGGGTGTGTGCGATTTGCAGCGCCGCAGGCTTTATTGCCGCTTCGCGGCGAAGCACCACGGTCGAGTGGCACCCAACGCAAAAGTCCCGGGGGTGCAGGGGGAATGATTCCCCCTGCTTTTTCTTCTACTTCATCGCCTTCGCCAATTTCACATGATAGTCGAAATCCCGATAGGACGGCCCGTTATAAGCCCTGGCAAACGGCCGGCACGTCTCCGGATTGGTTGACAAGGCCGCCATCTCATCCTGCAGCCGGTTGAACTCGATATAGCGGCACAGGAGGTCGTAGTGGCCGTTTTCTCCCGAGACTTGCGAGAACGCCAGTGCGAAGGGCGAATCGTAATGGAAGTCGTCCCAGTATTCGCCAAGCACCTGGAACTTGCCCCAGGAGCAGGCCATGAACGCGGCGTCGATTGCGCCGGTGACGATGGCGCCGGTCAGCTTGTCCCATGAGCTTTCGTCGTAGCCGCCGCGCTGGGGGTTGCTGAAGGTGCAGACCGAGTACTTGCCGCCGGTGTATTTGTGGAATTTGTGGCGTTCGAACAGGATCTTCGGGCGGCCGGCCTTGTCGAACCCGCTGCCGCCGGCCTCGACGGTGGCGACGGCGGCGAGTTGCTTCGGCGTGACCTTGAGGCGGCCGGCATATGTCTTCGCGTCGGCGGTGGAAAGCTTGGCCGGGGCCGGGTTGGTGAACGCGGCGAGCAGCGCCTTGCGCGAGTTTTCGCCCCAGATGCCGTCGGGCTTGGCGCCGATGGCCTTTTGCAGATCGATGATGTTCACACCGTGTCTCCCCGTCGCACTATGTGGGAACACTATGCATGGCAGGCGGGGGGCAGCGCAATCGGTTTAGGCGCGCCCTAACCGTGCGGTGCGAGCGGGCCTTCCTGTTCGCCGACCCATTCGCGCCAGAGCAGCAGCAGGGCAGCCATCAGCGCCGGGCCGAGGACCACGCCGATCAACCCCCAGGCCTCGATCCCGCCGATGATGCCGAGCAGCACGGCGACGAACGGCAGCCGGGTGGCGCTGCCGATGAGCACCGGCCGGACGAAGTGATCGAGCACGAAGACGACCACCGAGCCCCAGACGGCGATGGCAATGGCCCAGCCGACCGAGCCTTGCGCCACCAGCAGCGCGGCGGCGGCGAGATAGGCGAGCACCGCGCCGAACGGCACGGCGGAGATCAGCCCGGTCACCACCGCGAGCGGGGCCGCGTGGGGCACGCCGGCCATGGCGTAGGTCGCGCCGATCAGCACCGCCTCGACGAAGCCGACGACGACGAGGCCGTTGACCGTGCCGCGCACGGCCGCGGTGACCTGCTCGAACACCATTTCGCCGCCGGGGCCGAAGGCGCGACGGGTGGCGACGTGCAGGGCGGTGCCCAGACGGTCGCCATCGCGCAGCAGGAAGAACAGGATCAGCAGCATGAAGACGATGGCGACGACGCGGTGGAACACTGCGCCGGCCACTTTTTCCCCGGTGCCGAGGACGGTGGTCTGGCCGTGGCCGTGGGCGATGCGGGCGAGCCCGCCCGGCTGGCTGAGGTTGGCGTTCCACCAGTCCCTGATGTGGTCGCCATAGGGCAGGTTGGCCAGCATGTCGGGCGCGGGCAGGCCATTGGCCTGGGCCTCGTGCACCCAGGCCAGCACGCTGGCGCTGTCATGCACGATGGCGGCGGCGACCATGACCAGCGGCACGACGAACAGGAGCGCGACCAGCCCGGTGGCCAGCGCCGGCAGCGCAAGGCGGGCGTGGCGCGGATGGCGGCGGGCCAGGGCGGTAAAACTCGGCCAGAGCGAGATGGCGAAGATCACCGCCCAGCCGATCGGGTGGAGGAACAGGCGCAGGGTCCACAGCCCGGCCAGCGCCATGAGACCGATGGCGGCGGCGGCGAGCGCGCGCTGGGTGCGGCGGGAGCGGTCTTCGGTCATCGCCGCGATGTGCCCGTCGCGCGCCGGCTTGGAAAGCGCAAATGCGACGATTGCATCACGTGGCGAGGGGTTGGCGGGCCGAGGCGCGGTGCCACACGAGCGGCCAGACCAGCAGCTCCCACAGGCTCTCCGGCTTGCGCGGCCCGCCAGCGTTTTCCAGGCCGGTGCGCGGATGTCCGGCAGGCTGGTGATAGCCGCCCAGCAGCACGTCCCAGACCGGCAGCAGCGCGGCATAGTTGCCGTTGTAGTCGGCCGGGTCGCTGGAGTGGTGGCGGCGGTGGTATTCGGGCGAATTGAGCAGCCACGAGAACCGCCCGAAATCCAGCGGCAGGCTGGAATGGAGCACGAAGTTCCACATCGAGATCACCCCCCAGGCGGCATAGAGTTCCGGCGTCGGCGAGATCACCAGCAGGGCGGCGGGCCAGATGGTCATCTGCTTGACGAACTGGTCGCCCCAGAAGTGGCGCTGGGTGGTCAACGCCATCATGTCGGGGTCGGAATGGTGCAGCGAATGCATCGCCCAGAGCGCGGGAATCGCGTGCTGGGCGCGATGGAACAGATATTCGCCGAGATCGCGCGCGAGCACGAACACCGGCAGGGCAAGCCAGAACGGCAGGGCGGCGCCATCGAGCAGCGACCACTTCGCCTGGCCCCAGAACGACAGCAGCGGCAGCGCGGTGATCGCCGCGAGGCGGCACAGCGCCCAGGCCTGCAGGTTGCGCCACCAGTCGGTCGCGCGCGGATGGTGCCACAGTTCGATGGCGAACAGGGCGCCGGCGACCAACAGGCTCGGTGCCATGCCGATGAGAAATGCTTGTAGCCAGCTCATGGGCGGCTCCTGCCGGAAGTGGGGGCAGGGGAAACCCTAGGGCGGAAGGGTTAACGCGATGCCAACGCGGAATCCGTTCATAAAACGTGGTCATAAAATGAACGGAAGCTGTCCTCGTGGTTCAGGGCGAGGCCACGCGGCCGGCAGTAAACCGAGTCACATGCCGGAAGCTCCCGGTTTCGAACGATCCAAGGAGATAGACGATGTCCGCTTGTTCCAAGGCTCTGACTGCGGTGGTTGCCTCTGCGACCCTGGCGCTCGGCATGGCTGGTCCGGCAACCGCGCAGCCGTGGCGGGATGGCCCCGACCGTGGTGGCCCGATGATGATGCACGGTGGTGGCCAGCGGTTCGCCGTCGACCAGTGCCGCCGCGCCGCAACCGACGCCGCCATGCGCGGTGCGACCAACGCCGGGGTCAAGAGCATCGATTATGTGCAGCGCACCGGCGACGGCTTCCGGGTCGGCGGCAAGGTGGCGATCTATCGCCATGGCGGTGGCTACGGTCGGTCGAACTATGTCTGGACCGACTTCACCTGCCGCACAGATGGCGGCCGGGTGGCCGACGTGCGGATCGGCGGCCATCGCTGGTAAGCTGGTCCCCACACTGCAACGGGTGCGGGCGTCAGCCGGAAACGGTTGGCGCCCGCTGGCGTTCGGAAAGGCTCGCCATTGCCTCCATCGCCAGGCGGACGCCGCGTTCGCGGGCGGCATGGTCCCAGATCTGCGAGCCGATGATCAGTTCGTCCGCCCGGGTCCGTTCGAGCAGCCAGGCCATGCCTTCGCGTACGGTGGCAAGATCGCCCACCGCGGCCAGGCCCATGCCGAGCGGGCGACCGGGCAACGGGCGTTCGCCCCGGGGGATGACCAGCTCGGGCAAGGGCGGCTTCAATCCGGTCCCCGGCTCGCCGCGCCTGAGGGCGATGAACGCCTGCTGGAACGAGGTGGCGAGCAGGTGGGCCTCGTCGTCGCTGTCGGCCACGATCACGTTCATCGCCACCATGACATGCGGCGCCGCCAGCGTGGCGGAAGGGCGGAAATTGGCGCGGTAGATCGCCAGCGCCTCGTCGAGCGCCTGGGGCGAGAAGTGCGAGGCAAAGCCATAGGGCAGGCCGAGAAACGCCGCGAGCTGGGCGCCATAAGTGCTGGAACCGAGGATCCACAGCTCGGGCCTGGCTCCGGCGCCGGGCGTGGCGACAAGGCCCGGCTCCGGCGATCCGGCAAAGTACTGCTGCAGCTCGATCACGTCGCGCGGATAGCTGTCGGGGTGAGCGCTCAAGCCCCGCCGCAGCGCGCGGGCGACATGCTGGTCCGCCCCCGGCGCGCGGCCGAGGCCGAGGTCGATGCGGCCGGGAAACAGGGCATCGAGCGTGCCGAACTGCTCGGCGATCTGCAGCGGCGCATGGTTGGGCAGCATGATGCCGCCGGCGCCGAGGCGGATGCGCGCAGTATGGGCGCCGCAATGGGCGAGCACGACCGAAGTCGCGCCGCCGGCGATGCCGGGCATCGCATGGTGCTCGGCCACCCAGTAGCGCTTGTAGCCGAGTTCATCGCACAGCGCGGCCACGCGCGCGGCGCGGGCCATGGCGTCGGACACCGTGCCGTTTTCCAGCACCGGCACGAGATCGAGGAAGGAGAGTTCGGCCATCGCCCCAAGGTGGGGCCGGGCGGCGCGAACTCAAGCCTCACATGTGAATGGGTTTGCCCCGCACCGCCATCGCCGCTTCCTTGATCGCTTCCGAATGGGTCGGGTGGGCGTGGCAGGTATAGGCGATGTCCTCGCTCGTCGCGCCGAATTCCATCGCCTGCGCTGCCTGGGCGATCATCGTGCCGGCGACCGAGGCGATGCACCAGACGCCGAGCACGCGGTCGGTCTTCGCGTCGGCGATGACCTTGACGAAGCCGTCCGGCTCGCGGTTGGTCTTGGCGCGGCTGTTGGCCAGCATCGGGAACTTGCCGACCTTGATCTCGCCCCGCTCTTTCGCGGCCTCTTCCGTGAGGCCGACACCGGCGATCTCCGGCGCGGTATAGACGACCGACGGGATCACCGCGTGGTTGACGATGCCGGTGAGGCCGGCGATGTTTTCGGCCACGGCAATGCCCTCGTCCTCGGCCTTGTGTGCCAGCATCGGCCCAGGGATGACATCGCCGATCGCCCAGACGCCATCGATGCGCGTGCGGAAATCGTGGTCGGTCTCGATCTGGCCGCGCGCGTTCGGCTCCAGCCCGATCGCCTCCAGGCCCAGCCCGGCGGTGTTCGGGCGGCGGCCGATGGCGACGAGGACGCAATCGGCCTCGAGGGTTTCGGCAGCGCCCCCGGCGGAAGGTTCGAGGGTCAGGGTGGCTTTCCTGCCCTTGACCGTCGCCTTGGTCACCTTGGTCGAGAGGCGCAGTTCCATGCCCTGCTTCTTGAACAGCTTGGCCGCTTCCTTGCGCACTTCGCCGTCCATGCCCGGCAGCAGCTGGTCGAGGAATTCGACGACGGTGACTTTCGCCCCGAGCCGCCGCCAGACCGAGCCGAGTTCAAGGCCGATGACGCCGCCGCCGATGACGACGAGGTGCTGCGGCACCTGGGGCAGCGCCAGCGCGCCGGTCGAATCGACGATGACGCCCTTGTCGTTGTCGACCTCGACGCCCGGCAGCGGGGTGACGCTGGAGCCGGTGGCGATGAGCACGTGCTTTGCCGTCACCGTCTGCTCGCCCACCTTCACGGTGTGCGCATCGGCGAACGCGGCCTGGCCCTTGAGCCAGGTCACCTTGTTCTTCTTGAACAGGAACTCGATGCCCCCGGTCAGCTCCTTGACCGCGGTCGCCTTCTCACCCAGCATCGCATCGAGATCGAGCTCGACCCCGCTGGTCTTGACGCCGAACTTGGCCATGTGGCCCCCTGCGGCTTCCTCGAACAGCTCCGAGCCATGCAGCAGCGCCTTGGAAGGAATGCAGCCGACGTTGAGGCAGGTGCCGCCAAGCGTCTCGCGCGACTCCGCGCAGGCGGTCTTCAACCCCAGTTGCGCCGCGCGGATCGCGGCGACATAGCCGCCGGGGCCGGCGCCGATGACGAGAACGTCGTAGTCGTATTCAGCCATTTTCCGTCCCGACCCTTCAACCGACTGCCCTGAGCTTGTCGAAGGGTCGTCCTTTCTACAGCGCAAAAGAAAAAAACGGCCCTTCGACAAGCTCAGGGCAGGCGGGTTTTTGGTGCCTTACAGGTCGATCAGCAGCCGCGTCGGATCCTCGATCGCTTCCTTGATCGTCTTGAGCGCGGTCACCGCCTCGCGCCCGTCGATCAGGCGGTGGTCGTAGGACAGCGCGAGATACATCATCGGCCGCACGACGATCTGGTTATCGCGCACCACCGGCCGGTCCTCGATGCGGTGCAGGCCGAGCACGGCGGACTGCGGCGGATTGATGATCGGGGTGGACATCAGCCCGCCGAACACGCCGCCGTTGGAGATAGTGAAGGTGCCGCCCTTGAGGTCTTCGAGCGTCAGCTGGCCATCGCGCGCCTTGCGGCCATATTCGCCGATCGCCTTCTCGATCTCGGCGAAGGACATCTTGTCCACATTGCGGACCACCGGCGTCATCAGGCCATTGGGCGCCGAGACGGCGACCGAGAGATCGACGTAATCGAAGTAGACGATCTCGTCCCCCTCGATCTGGGCATTGACCCCGGGGAAGTCCTTGAGCGCCAGGCAGGCGGCCTTGGCGAAGAAGCTCATGAAGCCGAGCTTGACCCCGTGCTTCTTCTCGAACGTGTCCTTGTAGCGGTCGCGCGTGGCGATGACGGCGGACATGTCGACATCGTTGAACGTGGTCAGCAGCGCTGCGGTTTCCTGCGCGCTCTTCAACCGCTTAGCGATGGTCTGGCGCAGCCGGGTCATCCGCACCCGCTCCTCGCGGCGCTCGCCGGTGGCGGCAGGGGCGGCGGCGGCGGCGGGCGCCGGGGCAGGGGCCGCGCCGGCCGGTTTGGCCCCGTCCTGCTTGTTGCCGGCGGCGGCGATCACGTCTTCCTTGGTGATCCGGCCATCCTTGCCGGTGCCCTTGATCGTGCTCGGGTCGATCCCGTATTCCAGCACCGCGCGGCGCACGGCCGGCGAAAGCACGGCGGGATCGCCCGCCGGCGCCTCGGCCGGAGCAGCGGCAGGCGCCGGAGCAGGGGCGCTGGCCGCCGGAGCGGGTGCCGCCTTGGGCGCGGCGGCCGGCGCGCTGCCCGCCGCGTCGATCATGCCGATCAGCGCGCCGACGGCGACATTGTCCCCCACCTTGGCCAGTTGCGCGCCCATGACGCCGGCCACCGGCGCGGTCACGTCGATGGCGACCTTGTCGGTCTCGAGGCTGGCGATCGGCTCGTCCAGCGCGACCGCCTCGCCCGGCTGCTTGAGCCAGGCGCCGATGGTCGCCTCGCTGACCGATTCACCGAGGGTGGGGACTTTGACTTCGCTCGACATGCTCAGGTTTCCCATTAGGCCCGATCCGTCCGTGCTGAGCTGGTCGAAGCACTGCTCTTCACTGTGGCGGCCGAAAAAGAAAAATACGATCCTTCGACAAGCTCAGGACGGACGGAAAAATTGAAGGCTCAGATCTTCTTCTGCTGCCGCCGGATTTCGGAACGGACCGAGAGGCCGAGCGCATTGCCGACCAGCGCCGCCTGTTCGGCCGCGTGGCGCTTGGCAAGCCCCGTGGCTGGCGAGGCCGAGGCAGCGCGGCCGGCATAGCGAGCCCGGGAGACCTGGCCCCCCGCCTTGCCGTTCAGCTTGGTCAGCACCTCCTCGATCAGCGGATCGACGAAGAACCAAGAACCGTTGTTGCGCGGCTCCTCCTGGCACCAGACGACATCTTCGAGGTTGGGCATCCGCGCCAGCCGCACCCCCAGCGGATCGCCGGGGAACGGATAGAGCTGCTCCAGCCGGACGATCTGCGTGTCGGTGATGCCGGCGGCATCGCGCGCCTCCATCAGGTCGTAGGAGACCTTGCCCGAGCACAGGATCACGCGGCGGGTATCCTTGTCCGCCGGCGCCTTGGGGTCGGAGAGGATGCGCATGAAGTGGCCGTTGCCGATGAATTCCGCCGCCGCCGACTTCGCCAATGGATGGCGCAGCAGGCTCTTGGGCGTCATGATGATCAGCGGCTTGCGGAACGAACGGTGCATCTGCCGGCGCAGGACGTGGAAGTAGTTCGCTGGCGTGGTGATGTTGCACACCTGCATGTTGTCCTGCGCGCAGAGCTGGAGATAACGCTCCAGCCGCGCCGACGAATGCTCCGGCCCCTGGCCCTCGTAGCCATGCGGCAACAGCATGACGAGGCCATTGGCCCGCAGCCACTTCGATTCCGAGGAGGCGACATACTGGTCGATGATGATCTGCGCGCCATTGGCGAAATCGCCGAACTGCGCTTCCCACAGCACCAGGGTCTTCGGGTCGGCGCTGGCGAAGCCATATTCGAAGCCCAGCACGCCATATTCGGACAGCGGGCTGTCATGCACCTCGAACCGGCCATGCGGCACAGTGTCCAGCGGCACGTATTTCCGCTCGCTGGCCTGGTCGACCCACACCGCGTGGCGCTGGCTGAAGGTGCCGCGACCCGAATCCTGGCCCGAGAGCCGCACGGCATAGCCTTCGGAGAGCAGCGAGCCGAACGCCAGTGCTTCGCCGGTCGCCCAGTCGAAGCCCTGGCCCGAAGTGAACATCTCGCGCCGCCCGTCGATGACGCGGGCCAGCGTCTTGTGCACCGAGAGGTCATCGGGCACCGTCGTCAGGGTCCGGCCGAGGCTGGCGAACAGCTTGTCGCCGATCCCGGTCTCGACATTGCGGCGCGCGGTTTCCGGGCTCTGCGGCTGGTTGAACCCGCTCCAGCGGCCGCCGAACCAGTCGGCCTCGTTGGCCTTGTAGGTCTTGGCCGCGTCGAAATGCTCTTCGAGATGGGCGACGAACGCCGCTTCCGATTCCGCCAGGAAACCCTCGCCGATCACGCCCTCGGCCTCGAGCCGGCTGGCATAAAGCCGGCTGACCGGGGGATGGCTGCGGATCTGCGCATACATCAGCGGCTGGGTGAAGCTCGGCTCGTCGCCCTCGTTGTGGCCGAAGCGGCGATAGCACCACATATCGACGACGATGTCGCGGCCGAAGGTCTGGCGATAGTCGATGGCGAGCTTGCAGGCGAAAGTCACCGCCTCCGGGTCGTCGCCGTTGACGTGGATGATCGGCGCCTGCACCCCCTTGGCGACGTCCGACGGGTAAGGCGAGCCGCGCGAGAACTGCGGGCTGGTGGTGAAGCCGATCTGGTTGTTGATGACGAAGTGGATGCAGCCGCCGGTGTTGTAGCCGCGCACCCCGGAAAAGCCGAAGCACTCCCAGACGATGCCCTGTCCGGCAAACGCCGCGTCGCCGTGGATCAGCACCGGCAGCACCTGCTTGTGCTTGCCGGGATCGCCGACATCGTCGCCGATGTCGTCGCGCATCTGCTGGTAGGCGCGGACCTTGCCGAGCACGACCGGATCGACCGTTTCGAGGTGCGACGGGTTCGGCATCAGGCTCATGTGGACCTTGATGCCGTCGAACTCGCGGTCGGTGCTGGTACCGAGGTGATACTTGACGTCACCCGAGCCGCCGACATCCTCCGGGTTGGCAGTGCCGCCGGAGAACTCGTGGAAGATCACCTTGTAGGGCTTGGCCATGACATTGGCGAGCACGTTGAGCCGCCCACGGTGGGCCATGCCGTAGACGATCTCCTTGACGCCCAGCTGGCCGCCATACTTGATCACCGCCTCCAGCGCCGGGATCATCGATTCGCCGCCGTCCAGGCCGAACCGCTTGGTGCCGACATACTTGCGGCCGAGGAACTTCTCGTACTGCTCGCCGCGCACGACCGCGGCGAGGATCGCCTTCTTGCCGAGGGCGGAGAACTCGATGTGCTTGTCCGCCCCCTCCATCCGGTCCTGCAGGAACCGGCGTTCCTCGATGTCGGAGATGTGCATGTATTCGAGGCCGACCTTGCCGCAGTAGTTCCGGCGCAGGATGGCGACGATTTCGGTGACGTTTGCCCACTGCAGCCCGAGCTGGCCGCCGAGGAACACTGGCCGGTTCAGCGCCTCGCCGGTGAAGCCGTGATATTCGGGCGTCAGGTCGGCCGGCAGGTCGCGCTTGGCGAGGCCCAGCGGGTCGAGATCGGCGGCGAGATGGCCCCGCACGCGGTAGGTGCGGATCAGCATGACCGCCCGCAGGGTGTCGAGCGCGGCGGCTTCCAGCGCGGCTTCCGAAAGGGCAGGGGCACCCTTGGCCTTGGTCGCCTCGCGGATCGCCGGCTTGAGCATGGTCGGGTCGAGCGCGGTGGTGAGGTCGTCCTCGCCCACGCGCGCCCGCCAATCGGGCCGCTGCCAGCTCGGCCCCTGCTGCGGGCCTTCGCCGAGGACGTCAGGGGAGAAATCGTGGCTTTCGCTACCCATCGGGTATGTCCTTCCATTCGCCGGAACCGATCCCGGCGCTCGCGGAACGCTGAATCAAGGCTGGAACGCTTCCGGGAAGCAGAAGTGCCGAGCCTGTAATCGAGTGTACCGCCGGTCAACCGCAGGCTTGTGCGCCTGTCATGGTGAACCCGCGATTGCCGGCCCGCTCGGGATTTCCCCCGAGCGGGCCGTATCCATCAGGCGAATTCCTTCAGCGCCTCGGCGAGCGTCTCGCCCAGCAGCGAGGGCGAGGCGGAGACGCGGATGCCCGCCTCTTCCATCGCCGCGATCTTGTCCTCCGCACCGCCTTCGCCGCCCGAGACGATCGCGCCGGCATGGCCCATGCGACGGCCCGGAGGGGCGGTGCGCCCGGCAATGAAGCCGGCCATCGGCTTGCGGCGGCCGCGCCTGGCCTCGTCCTGGAGGAACTGGGCGGCCTGCTCTTCGGCCGAGCCGCCGATCTCGCCGATCATGATGATCGACTTGGTCTCGTCGTCGGCGAGGAACAGCTCCAGCACGTCGATGAAGTTGGTGCCGTTGACCGGGTCGCCGCCGATGCCGACCGCAGTGGTCTGGCCCAGGCCGATGTTGGTGGTCTGGAACACCGCTTCATAGGTCAGCGTGCCCGAGCGCGAGACGACGCCGACCGAGCCCTTCTTGAAGATGTTGGCCGGCATGATGCCGATCTTGCATTCGTCGGGCGTGAGCAGGCCCGGGCAGTTCGGCCCGATGAGCCGCGACTTCGAGGCCGACAGCGCCCGCTTGACCCGCACCATGTCGAGCACCGGGATGCCCTCGGTGATGCAGACGATCAGCTCGATGCCGGCATCGATCGCCTCGAGGATGGCGTCGGCCGCGCCCGGCGGCGGCACGTAGATGCACGAAGCGGTGGCGCCGGTCGCCGCCTTGGCCTCGTGCACGGTGTCGAACTGGGGCAGGCCGATGTGGGTCTGGCCACCCTTGCCCGGGGTCACGCCGGCGACCATCTGGGTGCCGTAGTTCAGCGCCGCCTGGGTATGGAACTCGCCGGTCTTGCCGGTCATCCCCTGGGTGATGATCTTGGTGTTCTTGTTGATCAGGATCGACATGCCGATGGAACTCCTGGGAGGTGATGAGCCGGCGCGCGCCCCGAATTGATCGGGCGGCGCCGGCCGATATCGCGAAATCAGGCCAGCGAGCCGTCGATGCCCTTGCAGGCGGCGACCAGTTCCTTGACTGCGTCGATCGAGACCTGGAGCTTGGCCTTGGCGGCCTCGTCCAGCTCGATCTCGATCACTTCCTCGACGCCGCCGGCGCCGATCACCACCGGCACGCCGACATAGAGGTCGTCGATGCCATACTTGCCGTCGACATGGGCGGCGCAGGGCAGGATGCGCTTCTGGTCGCCGAGGTAGGCCTCAGCCATGGCGATGGCGGAGGCCGCCGGGGCATAATAGGCCGAGGTGTTGAGCAGGGCGACGATCTCGCCGCCGCCGCCGGCGGTGCGCTTGATGATCGCGTCGATGCGCTCCTGGCTGGACTTGCCGAGCTTGATCAGGTCCGGCACCGGGATGCCCTTTATCGTCGAATAGGTCGCGACCGGCACCATGGTGTCGCCGTGGCCGCCCAGCACGAAGCTGGAGACGTCGCGCACCGAGACGCCGAATTCCTCGGCGAGGAAGGTCGAGAAGCGGGCCGAGTCGAGCACGCCGGCCATGCCGACGACCTTGTTCTTCGGCAGGCCGGAGAACTCGCGCAACGCCCAGACCATGGCGTCGAGCGGGTTGGTGATGCAGATGACGAAAGCGTCGGGCGCATTGGCCTTGATGCCCTCACCCACGGCCTTCATCACCTTGAGGTTGATGCCGAGCAGGTCGTCGCGGCTCATGCCGGGCTTGCGCGGCACACCGGCGGTGACAATGATCACGTCGGCCCCGGCGATGTCGGCATAATCGTTGGTGCCGATGACCTTGGCGTCGAAGCCTTCGACCGGGCCGCACTGCGCGAGGTCGAGCGCCTTGCCCTGGGGCACGCCCTCGACGATGTCGAACAGGACGACATCGCCCAGTTCCTTCTGCGCGGCGAGGTGGGCGAGCGTGCCGCCGATGTTGCCGGCGCCGATGAGGGCGATCTTCTTGCGTGCCATGGCCAACAGGATCCTTCTTGAATAAGGGCCGGAGGAGCGCCGGCCGGAACGGTCGCAGCCGGTGCCGCGCTCCGCCGCCGGGAATCCTTCGCGCGCGTGCATGACAGATGCATGACCCGCGCAGGGCCGGGCAGCCGGGTCACTTCACCGGCAGTTCGCCGAGCGCCCTATGCTGCTATCGCCATCATTGCAAGGGCGGAAACCGCTGTCATCGCAATTGTTTTTGCAATTGCGAACTATTTGCAAGATGGGAACTTTGCCAAAGCGCAGAGCCACGGCCAACCGGCGTCACGCCCGCCGGCGGGTGCGGTCGCGCTCCTGGGCGAGCAGCATGTTGGCCAGGTAATCCGGCACCGCGCGGCTGAAATAATAGCCCTGGCCGAGCGTGCAGCCGGCCTCGCGGACGCTGTGGACCTGCTCGACGGTTTCCAGACCCTCGGCGACCAGCTCCATCTCCAGGGTCGAGGCCATGCCCGAGACCGCGCGGATGATCGCATCGCTCTTCTTGCCGGCATGGACGCCGGAAACGAACGAGCGGTCGACCTTGATCTTCGAGAACGGATACTTCGACAGGTAGGACAGCGACGAATAGCCGGTGCCGAAATCGTCGAGCGCGAAGCGGACGCCGGCCTCGGACAGCTCGGCCATGAACGCCTCGGTGTTGGCACTGTGGTCGAGCAGCACGGTCTCTGTGACCTCCAGCTCCAGCCGGTGCGGCGGCAGGCCGGCCTCGCGGATCGCCGCGAGGATCGCCATTGCCGAGCCGGGCGCACGGATCTGCAGCGGCGAGAGGTTCACCGCGAGGGTCACGTCATCGGGCCAGCCGGCGGCGACATGCGCCGCCTGGGCGGTGATCCAGTTGCCCAGCGTGATGATCGCCCCGGTCTCCTCGGCCACCGGGATGAATTCGTCCGGCCGCAGTTCGCCCTTCTGGGGGTGGAACCAGCGCACCAGCGCCTCGAACGCCCGGATGCGCCCGGTCTCGAGATCGACGATCGGCTGGAAGAAGATCGACAGTTCGTCGCGCTGGAGGGCGAGGCGCAGCTCGGTCTCGATCTCCTTGCGGCGCATCAGGTCGCGGGTCATGCTCGGGTCGAAGAACGAGATCTGCTTCCGCCCGTTGACCTTGGCATGGTAGAGCGCGAGGTCGGCGCCTTGCATCACGCTGTCGAGGTCGGGGCCGTCGTCGGGCAGCAGGGCGATGCCGATCGAGCTGCCGATCTCCAGCCGGTCGTCGTCGAGCCGCACCGGCCTGGTGATGTCGTCGAGCATTCCCATCGCCAGTTCTTGCGCCGCACGGCGATCGGCGACATCGCAGGCGACGACGAACTCGTCGCCGCCGAAGCGGGCGACGCAGGCGCCGTCGGGCGAACGCTGGCGCAGGCGGACCGCGACTTCCGCCAGCAGCCGGTCGCCGACCTGGTGGCCGAGCGTGTCGTTGACCTCCTTGAACCGGTCGAGGTCGAGCCAGAAGATGGCCATGTGCTGGCCCGCCGCCAGGGTGGTCGCCCGTTCGACCAGGGCGTGATTGAGCCCGGCGCGGTTGAGCAGGCCGGTGACGACGTCCGTGCGGGCGAGGTGCTGCATCTTCTCGGCCAGCCGCCGCGCGGCATCGGCCTGGGCGATCGAATCGCGCATGACGCCGAAGATCGACAGGGTGATCTGCATCATCGCCGGGACCAGCAGCGCGGTCGAAATCGCGATGATGCGGTACTGGGCCGAAGGCATTCCCGCGCTGACCACGATCACCGGGGCGACCGCGAGAAACAGCTGGCCGATGGCGATGGCCGGCCGCCCGGCATTGCGCGAGGCCATCGCTACCCCGTAGCCGATGGCATTGCACACCGCGAGCGTCTGCACGCTCGATTGCTGCGCGAACTTCAGGGTTTCCGCCGCGATCAGCCCGCACAGCCCGGCATAGGCGAAGGCGCCCAGCTCGAAGGTCAGTTCGCGCGCGCGCGTGTCGATCGAGCCGACCTTGGGCAGCAGGTAGGCGAGGGTCACGCGCGTCAGGCCGACCGCGGTCAGCAGCGCCGCGGTGGCGATGAGGCGCGGATCGCGCCCGGGCAGGGCCGCGCCCCAGGCGGTCAGCATCCCGCACATCGCGCCGACCGCCACGCCGCTCGGATGCAGGTACAGTTTCTCCACCAGAATCTCGCGGACTCGATCGTCCGTCGGGCTGGCCGGAAAAAGCCGGAACATGAGGCGTCGAAAATGCAAGACCCGTTCGACTCCGTTACCATCCGGGCATAGGCCGGCTCCCGTCACCGGCAGGTTAATATTCAGGCAGAAACCCGCATCCCGGCGGAATTCCGGCCTGGTGTCGCAACTTCACGGATGCCCCGGGACGGGAATTCCGCACGTCTGCCATGCTTGCAACATGGTAAGGAAATCCTTAACGTCCGGCACATGCCGAGGCGGTTTTCCTGCCGGCTCGTCGCCACCGGCCCGTCGCTGCAGGCCGCCCAACAAGGTTCGGGGGAACCGATGACAGTGATCCAGGCAACAGTGATCCAGGCAGAAGCCGAGTCGAACCGCGCCGGGGTTCAACGCAGCGAGGGCAGGGCAGCGCCCGCCGCCGGTCGCTTTGCCGGCGTCCACAGCCGGGCCGAGCTGCATGCCCTGGTCGCGCCGTTCGCCCATGCCGATTCCGCCAAGGGCTACCTGTCCTTCGCCATCGATCTCGCCATGTTCGCCGGCGGCATCGCCATCGTCCTGCTGGCCCCGGCCATCGCCGGCAAGATCGCCGGCGGACTGCTGGCCGGCTTCGGCATGGTCGCGCTGGGTTCGCTCTCGCACGAGGCGGCGCATCGCGCCGTCGTCCGCTCACGGCTCGGCAACAAGATCATCGCCGTCGTCTCGCTGACCGTGATCCTGTTCAACTACCGCCTGTGGGTCTACGACCACCACGTCCTGCACCATGGCCGGACCAACGTCCGCAACGCCAATTTCTACACCCCGCTGACGCTCGCCGAATATCGCGCGCTCCCCGCTTGGCGCCGCGCGCTCTACAGGGCGTACCGTTCTGAAACCGCGCTCGGCATCCTGCTCTATTACGTGATCGAGCGCTGGCCGACCGTCCATTTCTGGCCCGGCGAATGGCTGCCGCAGCGCTTCCACCGCTCGGCCCGGGGCTATGCCCTGCTCGAGGCGGCCTATGCGGCGGGGCTGGTCACGCTGCTCAGCACCGTCGCGTCGGCCCGGGGCGAAAGCGTCATGCCGGTGCTGCTGTGCGGCTTCGTGCTGCCGGTGACGATCTGGTTCGCGGTGTTCTCGTTCACCGCCTTCCTCCAGCACACCCATCCGCGCCTGCGCTGGTATCATGACGATGCGCCGGTCGGCTCGCCGCCGGAAATGCTGGCCACCCAGGTGCCGCTGCCGCGCTGGCTCAACCACATGACTCACTACGTGATGGAGCACCCGGTGCACCACCTCTCGGCGATGGTGCCGCATTACAACCTCAAGCGCGCCCAGGACGCGCTCGCCGGCATCGCCGATCCGGCGCTGATCTCGGTCCCGCTGTCACTGGCGGACGTGCGCAACACCCTGCGCAGCTGCAAGCTCTATGACTACGAGGCCCATGTCTGGACCGATTATGCCGGCAAGGTCACCGGCATCCCCGATGACACCGCGCGGGCGCGGGCGGCGGCCAGCACCTCGCTCCTGCCGGATGTGGCCGACGCCTCTCCCGGCATTTTCTTCCCTGATACGGCGAGCCAGCCCGCCCGGGCCTAGATCCTGGCGCGGGTCGCGATCGCCTGGGTCGCCATCCGCCGGTCCAGCGTGCGGCAGATCGCCATCCAGTGGTGATAATCGCCGCGCCGGCCCTCGAAGAACGCCACCTCGGCATTGTCGCGCGCGCGCTCGGCAGCCTGGATGCCATAGGTCGCGAAATGGCGCAGTGTCTGGCGCAGCAGGCGGTCGCGGCCCAGCGCCGGGTCCTGGTCGTTGGCCGGCGCCGGCAGGGGGGCGATGCCCAGGTGACGGGCCACGGACGCGCATTCCCCATTGCCGGCGGCTGCGAAACGGATGGACATCGGACAACTTCTCCGGGTGGGGCGTCTTCAACCCGGTTCTAGCTGACCCCGGCTAAGCGTTCGTGATGTGGAATGGTTACGGAAATCGCACGGGCGCTTAACGGTTCCGCCCTGATCCGGTCCGTGCGATGAACCGCAGCCCCGGTCATTCCGGGTTGGCGATCCACGTCCCGCTCGCCTGGTATTCGGCGCGGACGCCGTCGCCGCCCGGCAGGGCATGGGCGCGAAACGCGGCGTCGCCGCCGCGCTGCAGCGCCTCGCCGGCATAGGCCGGGGCGGGCGCGGCGATGGCCACCCCGGCCCGCGCCGCCGCGGCTTCCCACACCTTGCCGGCGTCGCCATGCGCCGCGCGAAGCGAAGCCTCGTAGGCGCGCTCGATCGCCAGCGGGTCGGGCGCGCTGTCGGCGATGGTCGCGCTGCGCGTGGTGCGGCCGCGCTGGCTGGTGTCCGGCTCGCCACCGGCATAGGCGAAGCGGAACGCCGCCGCATTGCCGGCCGGGCCTTCCATGCGATAGAACCGGTGCGCGCCGATCTGGCCGAGGAAGTGCAGGCTTTCCGCCCAGTAGGGGTGGACGGCAAAGGTGTGATAATGGGTCGCGAGGCCGACCGGCGTGTAGACATAGCCGGCGAGCGCCGCCCGGGCGACCGCCTCGGCCCGTTCCCAGAACAGCCGCACCGGCGTGCGCGCCAGCGCGCCATCGCAGGTGAAGGTGAACTGGCAACCGGTCGCCCGCTCGCTGCCCTGGTAGACGACGCCGCAGACCGACTTCGGATAGGCCGGATGGGCCATGCGGTTCAGGATCACCTGCGCCACCGCCCGCTGCCCGGCATCGGGCTCGCTCGCCGCCTCGTAGTAGATCGCCGCGGTCAGGCAGGTCAGCGCCCGGGTGCGGTCCAGCGCGGTGCCCGCCTGGCGGATCGCCTGCGCCGCCGGGCCGACATCGCCGGCGGCTTCCGCGTCCCAGTGGGCGCCGGGCGCCAGCGAGGGGCCATGCGCCTCGGCGCCGGCATCGAGGTAGTAGAACGCCGATCCGGGAAAGCTGTCCCCCGGCCGCTCGAATGGCATGGGAACCATGCCGTCGCCGTCATCGGGAGCGCCCAGCGTCGCCGCCTCGGCCGCGCCGCCATGGCCGCCGGCGATCAGCCGCTCGCCGACCACCGCCAGGCTGAGCACGATCGCCACCACCGCCGCCATTCGGCTCGCTGCGGGGCTGAGCGTGATGTCGCCCGGCATCGCCCGCGCCTGCACGCCGGCGCGCGCGGCGGAGCGGTTCGGGCGGCTGGGTTGCGGCTGGCGGGGGCGGAAGCGGTTCATCGGGGTCCGGCAGTTCGGGGTTCAGTGTCGATTCGGGCGTGCTGGCAACTCTCACCTATCCCCGGCCGCGCCCCCGCGCATCCGTCAATCCGGCGCTGTCCCCCTGCGGGACGCCTGGCCTTGCTAGTCTTAACGGGTTAACCGCCAGCGGCCGATCATGGTTAACGCGCCCGCTCTTGCGTCCCTGCTGCACCGCAGCTAAGAGCGCGCCCGTGCCACCGGTTCCGGCGCGCGGGGCTTGCTCCACGTGCCGGCTAAGAGGGAATTCCGTAAGCGAGGGGCCTGCCTCCCGCCAGCCGGAGCTGCCCCCGCAACTGTCCCCGGCGAGCGCCCCGACCACATGCCACTGGGTTCACCCCCGGGAAGGCGGACGGGGCCGCGTTGACCCGGCAAGCCAGGAGACCTGCCGAGGGCCGTCGTTCCGCGCCGGGCGGGGTGTACCGGAATGCAGCGAGGTTCCCGCGTGCCAAGGCGCGCGGGCGCTCCCGCCACGAACGGCATCAGCCCGTGGCCAAGGAGCATTGCCATGTTGAACCGACTGCCTTTTCTCGCCTTGATTCCGTTTACCTTCGCCTCGTCGGCACTCGCCGCCGAAGCCGCCGATGCCGACAGTGCCGACAGCATCGTCGTCACCGCCACCGGCATGCCGCAACCCGCCGACCAGACCGGCCAGACCGTCACCGTCATCGAGCGGGCCGAGATCGAATCCGTCCAGGGTCCCGACCTGACCCGCGCGCTGGCACGCATCCCCGGCGTCGCCTTTTCCCGCACCGGTGCGATCGGCGGCAGCACCAGCCTGTTCGTGCGCGGCGCCAATTCCAACCAGGTCCTCGTCCTCGTCGATGGCGTCCGCCTGGCCGACAATGCCGCGCCCGACGGCAAGTACGACCTCGGCACCCTCCTGCTGGACAACCTCGACCGCATCGAGCTGCTGCGCGGGTCCAACTCGGTGATCTGGGGCAGCCAGGCCCTGGCCGGCGTCCTCTCGCTGACCACGCGCGAGGTGAACGGCGCCCAGGCCACGGTTGAACACGGCGCCTACGACTCGACCAACGCGACCGCCGCCGTGGGCATCGCCCGTCCGGGCTATGCCGTCACGCTCGAAGGCGGCTATCTCCGTTCGGACGGCTTCCCGCCGCTGGTCGGCTCCACCACCGAAGGCGCGATCGACTCCTGGCGCATCGGCGGCAAAGTGCGGATCGCGCTCGGCCAGCACTTCACCGTCAAGGCCCGCCTGCGCTACACCGATGCCAACCTCGGCATCGACCAGTTCGGCCCGGTCGCCCAGCACACCCACGACACCTCCGGCGGCGTCGCGCTCGAATACCGCGGCGGCCCCCTGCAACTGACCGCCGACGCCAGCCTCGCCGATGTCCGCCGCCACTATCGCGACACCCCGTTTCCCTCCGACTACCAGGGCCTGACCGAACGCTTCTCGCTCAAGGGCCGTCTCGCGCTGCCGAGCCACCTCGCGCTCGACTTCGGCGCCGACCACCAGTGGGACCGCGCCTTCAGCACCTATGACCCGCGCGCGACCGCGACACTCGATTCCGGCCACGCATTGCTGGGCTACTATTCGGACGCCTTCAGCCTCGCCGCCGGCGGCCGCATCGACAGCCACGACCGCTTCGGCACTCACTGGACCACCGGCGCCAACACCGTCGTGCGCCTCGCCCCGGGTCTGCGCCTGCGCGCCGCCTATGGCGAAGGCTTCAAGGCCCCGACGCTCTACCAGCTCTACGCCAGCTTCGATCAAGGCAACCCCGACCTCCGCCCCGAAACCACCCGGAGCTACGACGCCGGCCTCGAATACCGGACCGACCGCTTCCATGCCTCGGCCACGTGGTTCCGGCGTGACAGCGAGGATCTGGTCGACTACATCGCCGGCCACTACGAGAACATCGACAAGGCCCGCTCCGTCGGCGTCGAACTCGATGGCGGGGTCAAGCTCGGCGAAACGCTCGAACTGGCCGCCAACTACACCTGGCTCTCGCCCCGCGACCTGTTCCGCAATCGCGATCTCCCGCGTCGTCCCCGGCACACGGTCAACCTCACCGCCGACTGGCAGACCCCGCTTCCCGGCCTGAAACTCGGCGCCGACCTGCGCATGGCCTCGCAGTCCTGGGAATACAACGGAGCCGCCGCGCAACCCCTGCGCAGCTACGTCCTCGCCACCCTGCGTGCGAGCTACGCGGTCGATCGCCACATCGAACTGTTCGGCCGCATCGAAAACCTGGGCGACGTCGATTACCACACCGCCTACAACTTCTCGACCGGACAGTTCTATGCAACCTCCGGGCGGGCGGCCTATGTCGGCATCAGGGGGAAAATCTGATCGGGTGCAGAGAGGCAAGAGTAGAGGGCAGAGGGGATTATCCCCCCTGCACCCCCACGCCGTCTCCCGGCGAAATGGCAGTGCCAACACAGCTGGTGCGCCCAGCCCGCGCCGCAGGCGCTTTCCGCTCACGGAATACACGCTCTGCCCTTGCCAATCTCCCGCCGCGCAAAGGTAACCGGGTCTGGGGCCTAAGGCCCCAGATTCTCTCTTTGCTTCTTCTCACGTCCTGCTCCCAAACCTCACCGCCAAACGGCATCGCCAGCCTCAACCCCTGCACCGACGCGATCCTTGCCGAAGTCGCCCGGCCCCGGCAGATCGCCGCCCTGTCCGCCTACAGCCGCGACCCCCGGCAAAGTTCGATGGACCTGGCCCGCGCCCGCAGCCTGCCGAGCACCGGCGGCACGGTCGAGGAACTCGCGGTCCTGCGCCCGCGCCTGGTGCTGGCGAGCAACATGACCCCGCCCGCCACCCGCGCCGCCCTGGCGAGGCTCGGCATCCCGCTGGTCGAATTCCCGATCGCGACGACGCTCGCCCAGTCCGCAGCGCAAGTCCGCCGCATCGCCGCGCTCGCCGGCGAGCCCGCGCAAGGCGAGGCGCTGGTCGGGCGCATGGCGGCTGCCGTCCGCGCCGCCGCGCCGCCCGCCGCCGCGCGCCCCATCCCGGCGCTCATCTGGCAGGGCGGCGGCATGGTCGCGGGGCAGGGGACCCTGGTGTCCGAACTGCTCGCCCGCACCGGCTTCACCAATTTCGCCCACACGCGCGGCCTGACGCAGGCCCAGGTCCTGCCGCTCGAGCGCGTCCTGGCCGATCCGCCGGCGGTCATCCTCGTCGCCGGCCACCCGCAGTCGCAGGAGGACCGCCTGCTGCGCCACCCGGCGCTTTCGCAGCTTCGGCACACCCGCACCGTCCCGTTCGACCCGGCGCTCGAATGGTGCGGCGGCCCGACGGTGATCCGCGCCGCCGCCCGCCTCGCCGAAATCCGCCGGGGCCTCGGCGCATGAACCGCCTGTCGCTGGCCCTGCTCGCCGCGCTGGCCGTCGCGCTGCCGCTGTCGCTGCTCGCCGGCCGCGTGTGGATCGATCCGCTGTCGCTGGACCAGGCCAATGCCGCCGTCATCCTCATGGAACTGCGCGCACCGCGCGCCCTGCTGGCGCTCGTCGTCGGCGGCGGCCTCGGCGCGGCCGGCGCCGCCATGCAGGGCTACCTGCGCAACCCGCTGGCCGACCCCGGCCTGTTCGGCATCGCCCCCTCGGCCGCGTTGGGCGCGGTCCTCTCGCTGTGGCTCGGCGCCGCCGGTGTCTATGCGCTCCCCGCCTTCGCGCTGGCCGGGGCGGCGGGCGCCATGGCGCTGCTGGCGCTGATCGCCGGCCGCGCGGGTGACAGCCACGGCGGCGTCGCCCTGTTCACGCTCGCCGGCATGATGATCGCCAGCCTCGCCGGCGCGCTGATGAGCCTCGCCATCAGCCTCTCGCCCAGCCCGTTCGCCTTGAGCGAAATCGTCCTCTGGCTGATGGGCGCGCTCGCCGACCGCAGCTGGACCGACGTGTTGATCGCCACGCCGCCGACCATCGCCGGCCTCGCCTGCCTGCTGCGCGCCGCGCCCAGCCTCGACGCGCTGACGCTGGGCGATCTCGCCGCCCGCTCGCTGGGGGTCGAGCCGCGCCGCCTCCAGGGGCTGATCGTCGCCGGGGTCGGTCTCACCGTCGGCGCCGGGGTCGCGGTCGCCGGCATCATCGGCTTCGTCGGCCTGATGGTGCCGCACATGGTCCGCCCGTTCACCGATCGCCGCCCGTCCTCGCTGCTCGTTCCCAGCGCGCTCGCCGGCGCGCTGCTGCTGCTCGTCGCCGATTGCCTGTGCCGCCTCGCCCCGCTGGCGGAAGGCGAACTCCGCCTCGGCGTCGCGCTGAGCCTGGCCGGCGCCCCGTTCTTTCTCGCGCTGCTGCTGCGCCTGCGCCGGGGCCTCGCATGATGCTGGCAGCCGAAAACCTGACCCTGCGCCACCGCCTGCATGGCGTCACCGCCCGCTTCGCCCCTGGCCAAATGACCGCGATCTGCGGCCCCAACGGCGCCGGAAAATCGACCCTGCTCGCCTGCCTCGCCGGCCTGCTCTCCCCGGACTCCGGCCGGATCGATCCCGAACTCCCGCCGCAAGTCCGCGCCCGCCAGCTCGGCTATCTGCCGCAGTCCGGCGAAGTCGCGTGGGATGTCAGCGTCGAAACCCTTGTCTCCCTCGGCCGCCTGCCTTGGGGCGGGGCACTCGCCGGCGAAACCATGCGCGCCATCGAAGCCGCGCTCAGCGAAATGGATCTTGTCCCGCTGCGCCATCGCCCGCTCAGCCACCTTTCCGGCGGCGAACGCGCCCGCGCGCTGGTCGCCCGTGTCCTCGCCGGCCTGCCCGCGCAAGGCCGGCGCTGGCTCCTGGCCGACGAGCCGCTGGCCAGCCTCGATCTCGCCCACGCCGCCAGCCTGATGCGCGCGCTTCGCCGTCAGGCCCGGTCCGGCGCCGGCGTCATCGTCGTCCTGCACGATCTCGCCATGGCGATGAACCACGCCGATCGCGTCCTCGTCCTGTCGAATGGTGAAATTGCCGCCGACGGTCCGCCGGAAACGGCGCTGTCCGCCGACATCATCGCCCGCGTTTGGTCGGCCAGAGCCATGTGGCTCGGCGAGCCAGGCCACCGCGCGCTGGCCCTGGGCTAGCGCGCGGCGCCCATCGCGTTACTGCACCTGCTGGGTGACGGTGGTCGTCGTCGATTGACCGGCCGGAGCGGCCGCCCGCGCCGGGGCCTTGCGCTTGACAGTGGTGTGGTGGCGAACCTTGGTCCCCGCCGAAGACTGGGTCGAAACCGTCGTCTTGACCTCGGCCGGGGCCGGCGGGGCAGGGGGTGTGGTCGCGGCCACCTGCGCGTTCACCGCGGCAGTCTGTGCCGCCTGGGCGGAGGCAGCCGCCGCCTGCTCGGCATTGGCGGCGCGCGCCGCGGCATCGGCCGCCTGCTGCTGCGCGGCCTGGGCCTGCTGGTTGGCGGCGTCGACCGCCGCGCCGGCATCGGCCACCGCCGCCACCGTCCGCTCATCCTTGCGCTGGGTCGAAACCGCGATGGCCGCATCCGCCTCGGCATTGGCATGGTTGGCGAGCGCGATCGCATCTTCCTTGCGGCCGGCGGCCAGCGCCTCGCGAGCATTGGCCAGGTCTTCCTTGGCCTTGGCGAGGCGGCGCGGCATGTCGGCATCAGCCTTGGCAGTCATCGCCGCGTCGAGCTTGCCTTGGGCCTCGGCAATCGCCTTGTTGGCGCGGTCGCCCTTGCCTTCGGCGTGAGCGGGGACGGCGAGGGCCAGGGCCAGTGCCGGCGCCACCAGTGTGGCGAGCGTAATCTTTTGCATGAGGGGTCTCCTTGTTGGACGCACGAAACTCGCGCACCCAATCCCCGGCAGACCTGCCCGTTCCCATGTTTTCGCCGATGTGACAGGCGTTTGCGGCAAACCTAGCCGTTGAGCGACACCAATTCGCCGGAAAACTGCGCCATCCGCTCGACCGGGTAAACCGCATCGAACACCGGCCAGAACGCCTCGTTGTAGAGCTTTTCCGCCCCCTCGCCATGGCCGATTCCCAGCCATTCAGGCGCATGATGGACATGCGTCCAGTGCAGGATGTCGCCGGTGAATGCCCGCTCGATCGGGTTCCCTTCGTCGCTGATCACCGCCACGGCAAAGTTCGTCGCCTCTGCCTCTTCTCCCAGCACCCTGAGGTCGGTTTGCAGCGGCCCGAACGCCTGGCGCAGGATCGGCGAAAGCACGATCGGGTTCTTCCCCAGCAGCCCGGCATCCCACCCTGCCGCCGCCAGTTCGGCCCGCACCTCGCCCAGCAGCCGGATGCTGAACCCGGTCTGCGGATTGGTGGCAAAGGCCACCACCGCCACGTCCCGGCCCTCGGCCGCCATCCGCCGGTCGAGCAACATGCCGAACCGGATCGCCGCATAGCCCCCGGCACTGCCGCCTACCAGCTTGACCGTCTCGATCCCGTTGGCCGAGACAAAATTGGCGAGAATGTCCAGCACCCGCGCCTGATGCGCCAGATACCAGGTCTCGGCCTCCTCGGCGAACCACACAAGATGCGCCGCGCACGGCAGGAACGCCCGCAGCGCATCGAACCGGGTGCCCAGCGGCAGGTCCGGCCGCCCATGCGCCCGGTTCAGGTAGACGTTGAAATAGACGATCAGCGTCGTCGAAGCGCCCATGGTCGAATCCCAGGGCCGCGCCGCCGCGACAAGTCTGCCGAACGGAAACGCCTCGTCGGCCTGGTCGGGATGGGGAGCAGGATAAGCCAGCATCGGATGCCTCGCGGTCGATTGCAGAGCGAACCTTGCAGAATATGGTTAACGCAGCGGTAACCCCGACCCCGGCACTTCTCCCGCCTCCCGGCCCGAAGGGCGCCGGAACGGACAAAACACCTAGGCGTTTCATCGCCATGCCGATCGACACCAGCCCGGAATCACTCGCCGAGGAACTCCTGGGCCGGCCCTATGACGATCTCGACGAAGGCGAACAGCGCGCGCTGCAGCGGGTCGCCTCGCACCGCATCGAACTCGACGACGACGAACACGAGATCATCCACGTCAAATTCGGCGACCGTCTGGCCGACCGCGTCGCCCGCGTCGGCGGCTCGTGGGCCTTCATCGGCATTTTCGCGCTGATCCTGGTGGCCTGGATGGTCATCAACAGCCCGATGACCAGGCAGCTGGGCATCGAGTGGGACGAATATCCCTATGTCTTCCTCAACCTCGTTCTGTCCTGCGTCGCCGCGTTCCAGGCGCCAGTGATCATGATGAGCCAGAATCGCGAGGCCAAGAAGGATCGCATCTGGAACCGCCACGACTACGAGGTGAACTTGCGCACGACCGTCGAACTGCTCAAGCTCCATCGCAAGATGGATCTGCTGATGGCGAGAATGGCCCGCTTCGAACACCGCGCCGAACCGATGATATCCCACGCCGCCGAGGAAACCGTCGAGACCGCAAGCGAGAAAGTCTGATCCACTCGGATTCTTCCCCCGCCATACGCGAAGGGCGCCCTAACGCCGGCCTGGTGTTGCCGCGCTACCCCCAAGCGTTACGTCGCACTCGCCCGCCACAGCAGAGTCGCACTTGATCTTCCCCGCTCGCGGGGAGGTGGCAGCCCGCAGGGCTGACGGAGGGGGCGGGCCGCACACGCAATCTCACCGGCTCCCCGGAGTCGTTTGTTACCCAATATCGACAAGCGATATTGGGGCGATCAGGTTTGCTGCGCAATCCGGATCGCCAATTCCTCCCACAACCCCGGCGAACTCGCCCCGATCAGCCCCGGCTGCATGTGCTCGTCCACCCGGTAAGCCCGCCCGTCCGGCCGCGCCACCTTGCCGCCGGCCTCGTTGACGAACAGCACGCCCGCCGCATGGTCCCAGGCCAGCGTCCGCGAAAACACCGTCAGGTCGTTTTCCCCCAGCACCAGCCGCGGATACTGCTCGGCGGCGCAACGCGGAATGTCGACGCAGGTATAATGCGGCGCGATCCCCTCCTTCAGCCGCACCCGCTCCGCCGCATCGGCGAACACCAGCGAGATCGCCGCGATCGGCGGCACATGCCCGCTCCCCCGCGCGACGACCCGCTCGCCATTGACCAGCGCGCCCTTTCCCGCCTGTGCCTGGCAGAATCGGTTCCGCAGCGGGTCATAGATCCACCCGCCGATCGTCACCCCCCGCTCGGCCAACGCCACCAGCACCCCGAACGGCGGCTTGCCTGCGGCATAGTTGTTGGTCCCGTCGATCGGATCGATGATCCAGCACAGGGCATTGCCCAGCCGGTCGAGCACCTTCGGATCGGCATCCGCCGCCTCCTCGCCGACGATCGCCGCCTCGGGCAGCAGCTTCGCCAGCCCTTCGGCGAGGATCAGCTCGCTTTCCTTGTCGGCAATGGTGACGAGGTCGTCGAGCGTGCCCGCAGAAGCCTTCTCCTCGATCTCGTGAGTCGCGAGGGCCTGGTAGCGCGGCATGATCGCCCGCTCGCAGGCCTCCCGCATCACCGCCAGGACAGCCGCATCCAGAGCCCCGCTCACGAGCGGTAATCCGCGTTGATCGAGATATAGCCATGCGTCAGGTCGCAGGTCCACACGGTCGCCCGGCCTTCGCCAAGCCCGAGATCGACCTCGAGCGAAATCTCCCGCCCCTTGAGGTGCGCCGCCACCGGCGCCTCGTCATAGTCGGCCAGCGGCAGCCCCTGCCGGGCACACCACACACCGCCGAAGCCGATCGAAAGCCGGTCCCGGTCCGCCGGCTCCCCCGCCTTGCCGACCGCCATGACCACGCGGCCCCAGTTGGCGTCCTCCCCGGCGATCGCCGTCTTGACCAGCGGCGAATTGGCAATCGCCAGCCCGACCGTGCGCGCACTCGCATCCGAAATTGCCCCGGTCACCGTGACCGCGACGAACTTCTGCGCCCCCTCGCCATCCTTGACCACGAGATGCGCCAGTTGCCGGCAGACATCCTCCAGCGCCGCGGCAAAGGCATCCGCCCCGGCACTGTCCGGCCCGGCAATCGGCGCATTCCCCGCCTTGCCGGTGGCAAACGCCAGCACCGTGTCGCTGGTCGAGGTATCGCTGTCGACGGTGATGCAGTTGAACGTCCGGTCCGCGGCCGCCGAGAGCAGCTCCTGCAGATAAGCCGGCGCCACCGCCGCATCGGTGAAGATGTAACCCAGCATCGTCGCCATGTCAGGGGCGATCATGCCGCTGCCCTTGATGATCGCCGCCAGCGTCACCGTCCGCCCGTCGACCACCGCCTGGGCCATCGCCCCCTTGGCAAAGGTATCGGTCGTCCCGATCGTCCGCGCCGCCTCCTCCCAGCCGCAAGCCTCGGCCGCCAGCGCCCGCGCCACGCCCTCGCGCGCCTTGTCCTTGGGCAGCGGCACCCCGATCACCCCGGTGGAGGAGACGAACACCTCGGACGCCGCGCAGCCCACTCCCTCGGCGACTTGCGCCATGATCTGCTCCACCGCCTCGCGCCCGCGATAGCCGGTGAAGGCATTGGAATTCCCGGCATTGACCACCAGCGCCCGCGCCCGCCCGGCCCTGACCTGCTCCCGCCCCAGCTCGACCTCGCTCGAACAGCAGACGTTCCTGGTGAACACGCCGGCGACCGCCGTGCCTTCGGCGAGTTCGGCAAAGGTCAAATCACACCGCCCCCAATCCTTGTAACCCGCCCGGGCCACGCGCAGCGTCACCCCCTCGATCGGCGGCATCGCGGGGAAGGGGCTGGCGAGCGGGGAAACGGCGTCGGACATGTTTGGAAAACCCTGTGAGCGGCGCTGCGTCCCATATTGGCGCAGGCGATGCGCGGCAAGCCGTTGTCGCCCCGCGCCCGCCGCTGATACCCTTCCGCCAGACCCGTCCCCAGCCCGAAGGCCCGCCGATGTTCGCCCCATTCATCCTCGCCGCTGCGATGGCCCCCAGCCCGGACGGCGCCGCCGGCATGGTCCAGGCCGCCGCCATGTCCTCGGCGGTGACCCTGCGCCCGGCCATCCCGATGAACTACCCCGGCACCTGGGCGACGACCAACGACTACCCGGTCAACGCGCTGCGCAACATGGAGCAGGGCGCGACCGGCTTCGCCCTGACCATCGACCAGCGCGGCCGCGTCGCCTCCTGCCTGGTCACCGAAAGCAGCGGCAGCCTCGATCTCGACGAAGCCACCTGCCGCCTGGTCTCCGACCGCGCCCGCTTCCAGCCCGCCACCGATGCCAGGGGCCGCGCCGCCGAGGGCAGCTACACCAGCCGCATCCACTGGAAGCTCCCCAGCGCCAGAAACGCCCTCCAACCCGGCTCCCTCCGCTTCGTCTTCACCGTCGCGGCGGACGGCAGCAAGAAGGACTGCGCCGTCGGCGAGGCCGTGGGCGGTGTGGCAAAGGATATGCCCACCGGCGAAGTCCCCTGCAGCATGATCCCCTTCTCCGGCCGCTACACCGACGATGCGGGCAACGGCGTCCCCCGCCGCGTCACCATCACCCAGACTGTCGCAGTGGAAGACGTCCGTTAACTGCCCGCCCCCCACGGAGAAATACCGCCCCAAAGGCTGGACGCGCGACTCCCGCCTGCCTATATCGCGCCCAGCCATGATCCGCCTGCTGCTCTCGCTGCTCGCCCTGCTGACCGGGGCCACCGTCCCCGGCATGGCCCAGGCGGGCGATTTCGCCGGCAGCAGCACCGAGATCGGAGCCCGCGCCGAAACAGGGCAGCAGCCTTGCGCCGAAGCCGCCCAGCTACAAGCCCCCGGCGCCTTCGCCGCCGTCCCGGCCACGCGCGAACCCGCGCCGGCTGCGGGCGAATATCCGGCCCCGCGCGTCGCCACTGTGCTGATCGGGATCGACCGCGCGCACCGGTAAGCGCCTGCGGAACTCCATCCAGCCACCTTCATTTCCATGCGAGGCCGGGCCACCAGCGCGCCTGCCCGCAGTCCATTTCATATCCGGGAACCAACCCATGTTCGGCAGCCTCGCCAAGGCCATGTTCGGCTCGTCCAACGACCGTTACGTCAAGTCGCTCGACAAGATCGTCGCGAAGATCAACAGCTTCGAGCCGGAACTCGCCGCCATGTCGGACGACGACCTTGCTCACCAGACCGTCCGCTTCCGCGAAGGCCTCGAAGCCGGCGAAACGCTCGACAGCCTGCTGCCCGAAGCCTTCGCCACCGTCCGCGAAGCCGGCAAGCGCGTGCTCGGCATGCGCCACTTCGATGTCCAGATGATTGGCGGCATCGTCCACCATCGCGGTGAAATCTCCGAGATGCGCACTGGCGAGGGCAAGACGCTCGTCGCCACGCTCGCGGTCTATCTCAACGCGCTCGAAGGGAAGGGCGTCCACGTCGTCACCGTCAACGACTACCTCGCCCGCCGCGACGCCGAATGGATGGGCCAGATCTACCGCTTCCTCGGCCTGACCGTCGGCGTTATCGTGCCGAACCTCAACGAGGAACAGCGCCGCGAAGCCTACAACTGCGACATCACGTACGCGACCAACAACGAACTCGGCTTCGATTACCTGCGCGACAACATGAAGCACGAGCGCGGCCAGATGGTCCACCGCCCGTTCAACTTCGCCCTGATCGACGAGGTCGATTCGATCCTGATCGACGAAGCCCGCACCCCGCTGATCATCTCCGGGCCGACCGACGACAAGTCCGACCTCTACCTCGCGGTCGATGCCGTGGTGAAGCGGATCGTTCCCGAGGACTACGAGGCGGACGAAAAGACCAAGTCGATCAACCTGACCGAGGACGGGGTCGAGCGCGTCGAGCGCATGCTGGAAGATGCCGGCCTGCTCGAGGGCACCAACCTCTACGATCTGGAGAACACCCAGGTCGTCCACCACCTCGACCAGGCCTTGAAGGCCAATGTCATGTTCAAGCGGGACATCGACTACATCGTCAAGGACGGCAAGGTCGTCATCATCGACGAGTTCACCGGCCGCATGATGGACGGCCGCCGCTGGTCGAACGGCCTGCACCAGGCGGTCGAGGCCAAGGAAGGCGTGACCATCGAGCCGGAAAACCAGACCATGGCCTCGATCACCTTCCAGAACTACTTCCGCATGTATCCCAAGCTCGCCGGCATGACCGGCACCGCCGCCACCGAGGCGGCGGAGTTCCACGACATCTACAAGATGAACGTGGTGACCATCCCGACCAACGTGCCCGTCCAGCGGATCGACGAGGAGGACGAGTTCTACAAGAACACGACCGACAAGTTCCAGGCGATCGCGAAGCTGATCCGCGAGAAAAGCGAGATCGGCCAGCCGGTGCTGGTCGGCACTGTCTCGATCGAGAAGTCCGAGCTGCTCAGCGAATACCTCAACAAGGAAGGCGTCAGGCACGCCGTGCTCAACGCCCGCTTCCACGAGATGGAAGCTCATATCGTGGCGCAAGCGGGTCGCCTCGGCGCGGTCACCATCGCCACCAACATGGCCGGCCGCGGCACCGACATCCAGCTCGGCGGCAACGTCGAGTTCCGCATCGAGGACGAACTCAAGGACGTGCCCGAAGGCCCCGAGCGCGACGCCGCCATCGAGCACATCAAGGCCGAAGTCGCCGCCGAGAAGAGCCAGGTGCTCGCCGCCGGGGGCTTGTGCGTCATCGGCACCGAGCGCCACGAAAGCCGCCGCATCGACAACCAGCTGCGCGGCCGCTCCGGCCGCCAGGGCGACCCCGGCCTGTCCAAGTTCTACCTCTGCCTCGAGGACGACCTGCTGCGCATCTTCGGCCCGGACACCCTGTTCTCCAGGATGATGAACAGCAATCTCGCCGACGGTGAAGCGATCGGCTCCAAGTGGCTGTCGAAGGCGATCGAGACCGCCCAGAAGAAGGTCGAGGCGCGGAACTACGACATTCGCAAGCAGGTCGTCGAATACGACGACGTGATGAACGACCAGCGCAAGGTGATCTACGCCCAGCGCGAGGAAATTATGGACGCCGAAGCGGTGGACGACGTCGTCGCCGACATGCGCCACGATACCGTCAACAGCCTGGTTGGCACCGCCTGCCCCCCCGGCTCCTACCCGGAAGTCTGGGATGTCGCCGGCCTCAAGGCCCGCGTCACGGAAGTCCTCGGCGTCGATGTGCCGCTGGAAGACTGGATGGCCCAGGACGGCATCGAGCCGGAAACTATCGAGCAGCGCCTGGCCGAAGCCGCCGACGCCCGCATGGAGTCCAAGATTGCCGAGAACGATCCGGCCATCTGGCGCCAGGTGGAAAAGTCGGTCCTGCTCGAACGGCTCGACCACTACTGGAAGGAACACCTCGCCACACTGGATGCCCTGCGCCAGGTCGTGTTCCTGCGGGCTTACGCGCAGAAGACGCCGATCAACGAATACAAGCAGGAAGCCTTCAGCCTGTTCGAGCGCATGCTGGACACCATCCGCGAGGACGTCACCCGCATCCTGTGCACCAGCGAACTGCGCTTCCAGCAGCCGGCCGAGCTGCAGTTGCCGGACCTGCCGGATTTCCTGACCTCGCACATCGACCCGTTCACCGGCGAGAACGACGCCGCCCTCGCGCCGCTCGGCGGCACGGTCACCGCGCCGGCGCCGGGCGAGGATCCCTATGCCGGCCTGGGCCTCTCCCGCAACGCGCCCTGCCCATGCGGCTCCGGCCAGAAATACAAGCATTGCCACGGCGCGGTTGGCTGAAAGTCTCATGTGCAATCGTCCCGCCTGGCCAGCTTAACCGCGAATTGCCGTAAATCTCCATAATCCGAATCGGAGCGTGATTTCATCGGTCATTGGCACTGTTCACCCATGCGCCGGACAGCCCGGCAGGGGGGTATCCCCGGCGCAGGGGACAGGCCATGGACGTTCAGGATAGCCAAAAGAACTGGCAGGATAGCCAAAAAAACTGGCACGATAGCCAACAGGACTGGTCGGGTCCGGACGGTGACGAGCCGGCCCTCGCTCCCGCCTTGCCCGCCGGGGCCGACCAGCGCGATGCGCCGCGCTTCACCCTGCTGCTGCGCTGCGCCAAGCTGATCGTCGATGGCCGCGAATATGTCTGCGTCCTGCGCGATGCCTCGGACACCGGCGCCAAGCTGCGCCTGTTCCACCCGATGCCGGACGGCCGGGTGCTGGAACTGGAAATGCCGGATGGCAGCCGCCACGCCTTCGACACCGTCTGGGAGCGCGAGGGCCACGCCGGCGTCCGCTTCCACCAGCGCATCGACATTCGCGAATTGCTCGACGACCACACCGACCGGCCCCGCCGCCAGCTCCGCCTCCAGACTGCCAGCAAGGCGCGCCTCGCCGCCGCCAGCCTCGCCGACCGGGGCGAACTGCGGGAAGGCCGGATCGTCAACATCTCGCAGCAGGGCGCCTGCATCGAAAGCGACGCCCCCTTGCGGCTGCGCGAACTGGTGCGGATCGAATCCGATCAGCTGCCGACCCTCCATGCCCGCGTCTGCTGGCGGCGGGCACCGCTCTATGGCCTCGTCTTCGAAACCGGCTTCCAGCTGGAGGAACTGGCCCGCCTGCTGGAGCGCAGCCAGAAAGCCGCCGATCCGGCGCCGGGAACCCGTTCGGCGGCATGAAACGCAAGATCGGCCGAAAGGTTCCCGGGAATGCACCCTGCCCGAAAGGGTAGGTCAAAATGGACCAATTTTCCACCCGATCAGGCAGTTAGCTTCCAAAGACTGCGTGCAGTGATCCGCAACCATTTGTTTTAATTGAAACGCATTCAGGCCTTAGCCGCTCTGATCCCGAGCCTTTCGCCCTTGCTTCGCAAGGGCATAAACTGAACACAGGACGGCGACGGGACGACCAAAATCATAACATGGCCTGGACATGGATCGCATTAAAAATATCAAAGATTTAGCCATTCTCGCCGGCGTTTCGGCCGGCACGGTTTCCCGAGCACTTGCGGGTTCGGAGTTGATCAGCCTCAAGACGCGCGAACGGATCAAGGCCCTGGCCGACGAGCACGGGTTCCGGCCCAACGTGCTCGCCCGCAACCTGCGCATCCAGCGCACCGGCGCGATCGGCGTGGTGGTGCCGGTGGCGCATTCCGCCGGCGAGCAACTGGCCGATCCGTTCCTGATCGCCATGCTCGGCCTGCTGGCCGATGCGCTGACCGAGCGGGGCTACGATCTGCTGCTGAGCAGGGTGGTGCCGGTGGGTGACCAGTGGCTCGATCATTACATCAGTTCGGGCCGCGTCGATGGCGTGGTGCTGGTGGGCCAGCGCGACGACCTCGCGGCGATCGAGCTAGCCGCCGAGCACTTCAAGCCGCTGGTCGTCTGGGGAGCGGAGATCGATGGCCAGGCCGCCTGCACGGTCGGCGGCGACAACCGCAAGGGCGGGGCGCTGGCCGCCGGCCATCTCGTCGAGCGCGGCTGCAAGCACATTGCCTTCTTCGGCGACAATGGCCCGGTCGACGCCGCCCTGCGCTGGGAGGGCGCACGCGAAGCGGTCAACACTGCCGGTCCCGGCGTCCGGCTCGACCATCTGGCCGACTCCGAGGCTTTGGCCAAGGCCTATTCCACGCGCAAAGGTGCGCCCGACGGGATCTTCGCGGCGTCGGACCTGCTGGCGGCCCAGGCGATGGACGTCGTTCGCCGACAGGGGTTGCGGGTGCCGGACGATGTCCGGGTCATCGGTTACGACGGCCTGGCGATCGGCGCCCGCGTCACGCCGCCGCTGAGCACGATCAGCCAGCAGATGGAGGAAGGCGCGCGAAAGCTGGTCGATCTCCTGCTGCGCCGGATCGGTGGCGAAAACACCGCTTCGGTGGTGCTTGAGCCGCAGCTGATCGTCCGGGAATCCACATGAAATCGCGCTGGGACCGCGCTTTGTCCCAAATGGAGAGGGGTTGACCGTACAACCGATTTTCGCGGAAGCAATCGGGCGGTAATGATCCGGCGTGCGCTCACGACGGACATGGACAAGGCGATGCTGGAACGATTTCAGGAAATTCCAGCCTGGATCACGATCCCGTGGCTGGTGCTGACCGGCGCGGTCATGCTGCATGCGGCGTGGAGGCGGTTGCGGGCGGCGCGCGAGCGCCGGGTCGAACGGATGCGGGACCTGCGGGATCTCGGCTACGCCTGGTCATGGCGGGAGTTCTGGTTCATTCCCCGGCAGCGGAAATTGCCTGCACCGCACAGTCGTTCCGATTAAGTTAATATACCTACACCCAGCATCCGGGCCGGAACAAGCCGGAGCAAGCGGGCAATGGGCAATCGTGGCGACATATCCCGGACACGGATACTGGCGGCAGTGCTGGGGCTGCTTGCGCTGCTGCCTTTCGTGGCAGCGCTCTCCGCCCGGCCGCGGCCAGCGCCGAAGCGCCCGGCCATCGCCGCAGACCTGCAGGTGGCGGTCCCCCCATGCCACGATCCGGCCGCACCGACCCGGCGCTATTTCCTCGATGCGCGGCATGGCAGCGACAGCGCCGATGGTCGCACCCCGGCAACCGCATGGCGCAGCCTGGCGGCGGTCGTCCGTGGCGGCAGGCCGATGCCGTTCCTGGTCCCGGGCACCGAAATCGTCCTGGCCGACGGTGACTACGGCCCGCTGGCGCTGATCGGCGCCGGCGGGCTCGGACCGGTGACGGCGAGCGGCACTGCCCCCTATATCAGTTTCGTTGCCGCGCCGGGCAGTCATCCGGTGCTGGCCTCGCTGGGCGTGCGCGGGGCAAATCGCCTCATGGTCAGGGGTCTGCGGTTCGAGCCGCCGGCAGGCGGGCCGCAGACTGCCGGCCTGGTCCGCATGGCCGGCCAGCCGGGGGCCGAACTGCACGATATCCGGCTGCTCGACAACGAACTGTCGTCTCGCGGCGCGGTGGAAGGCTGGTCGCAGACCGATTGGCAGACGCGCGCGCCGCGCACGGCGATCGCGGTGACCGGCGGCCCAGCCGCGCGCTGCGTGGTCATTGCCGGCAACAGCATTCACGGGGTCGGCAACGGCATTCTCCTGACGGGAGACGATGGCCGAATCGTCGGCAACCGCATCCGCGACTTCGCGCTCGACGCCATCGATTTCGCCGGCAATCGCATTGAGATTTCCGGCAACAGCGCGTTCGACAACCACAGTCTCGGCACCGGCAGCCACAACGACATGATCCAGGGGCTGCGCGGGCCGGAGGACGATGCGCCGCCGGTCGCCGATCCATCGGGGCGCATGGTCCGCCAGGCCTCGACCTGGTCCGATGTCCGCATCATCGGCAACCTGCTGGTGCGGCAGGGCCGGCCAGACATCGGGGTGCCGGGAACGGTCCAGGGCATCAGCGGATTTGCCGGCAACTGGGTGCGGCTGGTCGTCGCCAACAACGTCGTCGTCATCGGCGGCCCGCGCGAGGTTCCCCCCGGTGACTTCTATGACGACACGGGCAGAAGCGAGCTGCCCTTCAGCCTGTTTCGCCCCTGTTCGCCGGGCAATCCATGGGGGCACCAGCCCGCCGGGCCGGGGGTGACTGCAGAAAATGCGAGAAGCCTGCCGCCCGAACGGCTCGGCTGGCGCACCGCCTGCTCCATGAACGCGGTGACGTTCGGCAGCGTGCGCCATGGGGCAATCTTCAACAACACGCTGGTGACCGACAATCCCGCGGTGGACAGCGTCGGGGTCCTCGTGCAGTCCCGCAACGCCGGCGGCGCGGAAACCTGCGACACCATCGTCGCCAACAACCTGGTGACCGGCATGAACCTCCGGTCGCTCGCCGCCACTCTGGTCGAACGGGCGCCGGCCGGCGCGGCCGAGCGGGCGGATGCCTGCAGTCCTGGAAGCATCCGCAATTTTGCTGCTGGCAATCTGGCGCTGGCACCGCTGGCGGCACGCGGGCTGGACCTGCGGCAGGTCTTCCGCCACTACGCTGGCCTTCACGATGGGGGCAACTTCACGTGGGACCTCCACCTGCGTCCCGGCTCACCGGCGATCGGTGCCGGAAGCGCGGCGTCGGCGCGGGCCGTGCGCGGCTTGACCGCCGGGGTGGATATAGAAGGCCGCCCGCACAAGGCCGGCCCGCACAAGGCCGGCGATGTCGGCGCCTATGCTTTCTGACCGGTCCGGTCAGGGTGTGGCAGCGAAGTTGCGGCTCCGCGCCGCAATCCAGCCGTCGATCTTCGCCTCCAGCACCGGCAGCGGCAGTGCGCCCGAGCCCAGCACCTGCTCGTGGAAGGCGCGGATGTCGAAGCGTCGGCCGAGCCTGGCCCGCGCCTTGTCGCGCAGCCGCTGGATCGCCAAGGCGCCGATCTTGTAGGACAGCGCCTGCGCCGGATCGGCGACATAGCGTTCGACCTCGGCGGTGGCATCGCTGCGCCCCATGCCGGAATTGGCCAGCATGTAGTCGATCGCCTGGTCCCGGCTCCAGCCTTGGGCGTGGATGCCGGTGTCCACCACCAGCCGCATCGCCCGCAGCATCTCGTCGTCGAGGTTGCCCCAGTGCTGCATCGGGTCGCGGTAGAGGCCCATGTCGTAACCCAGCGTCTCGGCATAGAGCGCCCAGCCTTCGACATAGGCATTGTTGCCGCCGAACCGCTGGAACGAAGGCAGCCGCGCATCCTCGATCGCCAGGCTGATCTGGAAATGATGGCCGGGCTTGCCCTCGTGCAGGTACAGCGTGGTCATGCCGGAAAGGAACCGGCTCGGCAGGTCGTAGGTGTTGAAATGGAAGGTGCCGGGCCGGCTGCCGTCCGCCGTCCCCGGCTCATACGAGCCGCCGGCCTCGAACCGGTCGCGATAGGCGGGATAAGGCCGGATCAGCATCGCCGTGCGCGGCACGCGCGCGAAGAACCGCGGGATCTGCGCATCCACCGCCCGGCCGATCCGCTCGTAGCCGGCGGTCAGCTCGGCGGCAGATTGCGGGTGGAAGCGTGGATCGGTGCGGACCGCCTCGAAGAACGCGGGCAGTGGCCCGGCGAAGCCCAGCTCGCCCTTGACCGCGACCATCTCCGCCTGGATTCGCGCCACCTCGGACAGGCCGAGCGCGTGCACCCCCGCCGGGTCGAGCGGCAGGGTCGTCTGGTCGGCGATCAGCAGGCGATAGAGCCGGTCCCCGCCCTTCATCGCGCCCAGCCCGGGCGCGTCGCGCGCGCCGGCCAGGTACTCGTCGGCCAGGAACCCGCGCAGCCGCCGGTAGGCAGGGTTGATCCGCGTCTCGATCACTTCGGCATAGTCGCGCGCCAGCCCGGCCCGCGCCGCCACCGGCACTCCGGCCGGAAACGCCGAGACCGGGGTATAGAACGGCGAACCGGCGGTCCCCAGCGCCAGCATCGCGTCGATCTGCGCGATCATGTTGCGCACCGTCAGCTTCGGCTCGACGATGCCGCTGGCCAGCCCCTGGCGAAACCGCGCGATGGCATTGTCCAGCACCACCGGAAACGCCGCGTCGATCGCCAGCGCCCGGCGATAGTCCGCCAGGCTGGCATAGCGCGTCACCCCGGCGGCGCTCATCGTCGCCGGAAACTCGACATGCAGGCCCTGGAAATGGTTGAACGGCCGCACGCCGGTCAGCGCCAGCACGTCGGGCGCCAGCAGGGCGCGTTCCGCCCGCTTGGCCTGGTCGAACGCGGCATAGGAAATCCGGCGCGCCGGGCTGAGCCGCACCCGCTCGATCCGGCCCAGTGCCGCCAGCGTCGCATCGACCGAGGCCCGCCGCTGCCGCTCCACCCCCGGGGTGAAGACCTGCGCCAGCGCCTGCGGCTCCACCGGCTGCCCGCGCGAGAGCTGGTCGATCGGGTCCAGCGCCGCCTCGCGCCGCTCGTCCTCGGCGAACACGCGCAGCAGCCGCGCATCCTCCATCGCCCAGGGCCGGACATGGTGCCGCCCCGGCCGGTGATGGCGCGCCGCCCCGGCCGGCGCCGCCGCCAGCACCGCCAGCGAAACACAGAGCGCGACCCGCCAGCCGCTCACCGCCATGGCCGCGCCCGATACCATTTGGTGATCATGTATTTGGTGCCGGAAACCGGGGGCAGGGCGGCATGCAGCGTCTCGAAATTGGGCGTGCCGTCCAGCCGCATGTTGTTCCAGGCGAGCAGCGTCCCCTGCTGCGGGGTGATCGACATGCCGAGGTCGGGGAACGTCGTCTCGCCCCCCTCGGCGACATCGTTGAGGAAGATCATCGCCGTCCACGACCGCTGCCCGCCGCGCGCCGCCTGCTCGTCCCAATATGCCTCGGCCGGATCGAACCAGTCGCGATGGGCGTGAAACTGCTGGCCGGGCGTGTAGCGCTGGCCCTGCACCGTCTCGCCATGGGCGTTGGGCAGCCCCAGCAGGTCGTCGATCCGCCGCTCGATCATGCGGACGAAGGGATCGGACGGATCGACATCGCCGGAATAGGAGGTGCGATACTGGCCGTCGCGGACGTCGTCGAACACCGGGCTGGGCCGTGCCACCTCGTCCACCATCGCCATGAAGCGGGCGCATTCCGCCGCTTCCAGAAACCCGGTGATGGCGAAGACCTCGGCTTTGTCGACCGGCGCCTCCCACACGGCCGGGTCGGCCCTGAGCCGCCGCCGCACGCTCTCGCCGAAGCGCGCGAGCGCCGCCTTGTCGGCGGCAAAGGCGGCGCCGATGCGATCGGGCGCGCGGCCGGAAGAGGGGTTGGCGGGCATCGGTTGCGTCTCCGGCCCATGCGGTAGCCGAGGCCCCGGGGATGCGCAAAGTCCAATATGGCCGCAATCCCTTGCGATCCCCGCCTTTCTGCGCCAGTTTCCGGCGATGAATCGTTCGGACACTCCCGGCAGGCGCTACGGCACCGTTGCCATCGCCCTGCACTGGCTGATCGCGCTCTTGATCGCCTTCAACTTCGTCGCCGCCTGGATCGCCGACGAGCTTCCGAAGGAGCAGGGGCAGCAGATCATGGGCAACCACGTCGCCTTCGGCGTGTGCATCCTCGTGCTCACGGTTGTCCGCATCGTCTGGCGGATCACGCACCGCGGCCCCCCGCTGCTGCCGATGGCGCGCTGGGAAGCGATCCTCGCCCATGCGGTTCACGGACTGCTCTATCTGGCGATGCTGGCGGTTCCGCTGGCCGGATACCTGATGGAATCAGCCTGGAGCGGCGGGCAGCCGATCGACATGTTCGGCCTGTTCCAGTTCCCCGGCCTGCCTTTCGCGCAGGACAAGCATCTGGCCGAAGAGGTGTTCGGCGAGGCGCACGAAATCCTCGCCTACGGGCTGCTGGCGCTGCTGGCGCTGCATGTAGCAGGGGCGCTGAAGCACCAGATGCTCGACAGGATGCCGGAGCTGCAGCGCATCCTGCCCTGGGGCTGAGACAATGTGCGCCCGGCGGGTTCATTTCCCACCGGGCGCCCGCATTTCAAGCCGCGATCATACCGTCACCAGAAGAAGTCGTAGATCACGTCCCTGACCTCGCCGGTGTAGATATCGACGAGCAGGACGTCGTTGCCATAGCGCACCCAGCGGTAGGGGCCGTCCGCCGGCGGCAGACGGTAGGACCACGGGTCGTCGATCAGGTAGTCGTATCCATAGAACACCGGGTTGAGGAAAAACCCGATGCCGATCCGGCTGTAGCGGAAATCGCCATAGGGCGCGCGATAGCGGCCGGCCCGGAACACGTCGCGATGGTTGTCGCGCCAGCCGCGCCAATCATAGCGCTGGTCCCGCCGCCAGTCGTTGTTCCAGGCGCGGTTGCCCCCTTCGCGATGACCTTGCCAGCTGCGATTGCCCCACTCTCGATTGCCCTGCCAGCCCCGATTGGCCTGCCAGTCGCGGTTCTGCTGCCAATTGCGGTTCTGCTGCCAGTCGCGGTTCTGCTGCCCATCGCGGTTGCGCTGCCAGTCCCGGTTGGCCTGCCCGGCATTGTTCTGCCCGGCATTGTTCTGCCAGTTGCGGTCGCCCTGCTGGCGGTTGCCCTGCCAGCCCTCGCGCCGCTCCTCGCCACCGCGCCATTGGCGGCCCTGGGCATTGCCCTGCCAGCCGCCATTGCCGCCGCGCCATTGCCGGTCGCCACCCTGGACAACCGGTGGCGCCGGCTGGGCAGCCTGTCCCTGCGCCTGTGGTTGCCGCCCTCGCCACTCGGGATTGCCACCGCCCTGCCACTGCGGCCGCGCCTGCGGCGCCGGGGCCTGGCCGGTAGCGTTGCCCCGCCAGTTGCCTTGCGGGCTGCCTCCCTGCCAGTTGCCACCGCCACCCCCGCGCCAACCGCCCTGCACCTGGGGCGCGGGTGCCGGCGCAGGCGCGGGAGCAGGGGCCGCAGCCGGCGCTGACGGCGCGCGCCATCCGCCGCCGCCGATCTGGCGCTCCTGGGCCGCCGCCGGCATGGCCAGCACGCTCATGCCGGCGGTCAATGCCGCCAGCACATCGAAACGTGAAATGCTCTTCACGGCCATGGCCGTCTCTCCATCGTTGTTCGAGGCCGCGAAGGCGGCACCATGGCAGATCGTTAACCGATTCGCGCTGCATCGGGCGTGAATGCGTAGGTTGCCTGCCGTTCATGTTGAAACGGCTTTTCCTGTCACTCGTTCCGTCGTTGCCGCCATGCACATCTGTGATAAAGTTTCCGCGCGATGACCGACCATCTCCCCTTCACCACCACCCCCCTGCCGGTGAAGCTGCGCGTCGAGGACTTTCTTCGGCTGGACGAGGCAGGCGCCTTCAACGACTACGGCAAGACCGAGCTGATCCGGGGGGAAGTGTTCTACATGAACTCGCAACATCGGCCGCACGCGCGGATGAAGCTCGCGGTCTACGATGCATTGCGAAACTGGATTTCAGCCAACGACGCGAATTTCGACGTGCTGGTCGAAGCCACCGTCTCGATGCCGCCCTACAGCGCCCCCGAGCCGGACCTGGTGATCACCAGCGAGCCGGACGGCGAAGGCCCGGTGCCGGTGTCCTCGGTCCGCCTGGTCATCGAGATCGCCGATACGACGCTAGCCAACGACCTCGGCGTCAAAGCCTCGGTCTATGCCGAAAACGCCGTGCCGGAATATTGGGTGGTCGATGTCAAGGCTGGCCAGGTCCACCAGCACTGGGCGCCTGAAGCCGGTGCCTATGCCCAGGTCCGCGAGACCCCGCTTGCAGACCTGGTCGCGCTGACCATCCCGGGCCTGACCGTCCGCCTGCCTTGACCCATCAACCCCGCCTTTCCCAAGCCAACGCCAGTGTGGCGCAAAACCCCGGGAATCTGGGGTGCAGGGGGAAGAGTCTTTGTAGTCGTGTTCGACAAGCGAACACTCTTCCCCCTGCCTGTCCCTATACCTTCAACGTGTAAGCTTCTTGTAAGCCAAAGCCGTCGGCCGGTCCGCCGCATCGCCCAGCCGCCGCCGCTTGTCCTCTTCGTAGGCCGCGAAGTTGCCCTCGAACCATTCGACATGGCTGTTGCCCTCGAAAGCGAGGATGTGCGTTGCCAGCCGGTCGAGGAAGAAGCGGTCGTGGCTGATGACCACGGCGCAGCCGGCGAAGTTCTCGATCGCGTCTTCCAGCGCCGCCAGCGTCTCGACATCGAGGTCGTTGGTCGGCTCGTCCAGCAGCAGCACGTTGCCGCCCTGCTTGAGCATCTTGGCCATGTGGACGCGGTTGCGCTCGCCGCCGGAGAGCTTGCCGACGTTCTTCTGCTGGTCCTGCCCCTTGAAGTTGAACGCGCCGACATAGGCCCGGGTCGACATGTCCTGCTTGTTGACCGTCATGTAGTCGAGCCCGTCGGAGATTTCCTCCCAGACGTTCTTCTTGGGGTCGAGGTCGTCGCGGCTCTGGTCGACATAGCCGAGGTGCACGGTCTGGCCGATCTCGATGGTGCCGGTGTCGGGCGTTTCCTTGCCGGTGATGATCTTGAACAGGGTCGACTTGCCGGCGCCGTTCGGCCCGATGACGCCGACGATGCCGCCCGGCGGCAGCATGAACGAGAGATCCTCGAACAGCAGCTTGTCGCCATAGGCCTTGGAGATGCCCTTGGCCTCGATGACCTTGCCGCCCAGCCGCTCGGGCACCTGGATGACGATCTGCGCCTTGCCGACCGGCCGGTTGTCCTGCGCGTTCTGCAGCTCCTCGAACTTGCGGATGCGCGCCTTGGACTTGGTCTGGCGCGCGGCCGGCGTCTGCCGGATCCACTCCAGCTCGCGCTGCAGCGCCTTCTGCTTGCCGCTCTCCTCGCGCTCCTCCTGGGCCATGCGCTTGGACTTGGTCTCGAGGTAGGTCGAGTAATTGCCCTCGTATGGGAAATACTTGCCGCGATCGAGTTCGAGAATCCAGCCGACGACGTTGTCGAGGAAATAGCGGTCGTGGGTGATCATCAGCACCGCGCCGTGGTAATCCTTGAGGTGGTTTTCCAACCACAGCACGCTCTCGGCGTCGAGGTGGTTGGTCGGTTCGTCGAGCAGCAGGATGTCCGGCTTCTGGATCAAGAGCCGGGTCAGCGCGATGCGGCGCTTCTCGCCGCCGGACAGGCTGTCCACCGCCCAGTCGCCCGGCGGGCAGCGCAGCGCCTCCATGGCGATCTCGAGCTGGTTGTCGAGCGTCCAGCCATCGACCGCGTCGATCTTGTCCTGCAGCTCGGCCATCTCGGCGCCGAGCGCGTCGAAGTCGGCGCCGTCCTCGCCCATCTCCATGCCGATCTGGTTGAACCGCTCGACCATGTCGGCAGTCGCCCGCGCGCCGTCCTTGACGTTTTCCAGCACGGTCTTGGAATTGTCGAGCTGCGGCTCCTGCTCGAGGTAGCCGACGGTGATGTTCTCGCCCGGCCAGGCCTCGCCGGTGAAGTCCTTGTCGATCCCCGCCATGATCTTGATCAGGGTCGATTTACCCGCGCCGTTCGGCCCGACGATGCCGATCTTGGCGCCCTGGTAGAACTGCAGGTTGATGTTGGCGAGCACCGGCTTGGGCGCACCGGGGAAGGTCTTGGTCATGTCCTTCATGACGAAGGCGTACTGGGCGGCCATCGGGGGTCCTCACGGGGTTCTGGATTGTTGGAATACCGGTTGAGCGCGCCTCTACAGGGCGGGGCGGGATGGAGCAAGCGCGGCTTGCCGGGGCAGGGGGCACCGGTTAGCTTCGGCCCATGAACCGCGCGCCCATCGCCGCTGCCCTGTTGCTGGCAATCGCCCCGCAAGCCGCCGCCAGGCCGGCTCCCGCTTCCGCCCCCGCCATTCCCGACCCGGATGGCAAGGGCCTTGCCTTCCGCATCGTCGCCGATCTCACCACCGAAGTCGGCCAGCGCCTCGCCGCCACCCCGCGCGAAGCCGCCGCGCGAGACTGGGCGGTCGCCCGGCTGACCGCTCTCGGTTTCGTCAATGTCCGCATAGAGCCGTACACCATGCCCGGCTGGGAACGCGGCGAGGAGCGCGGCAGCCTGACCGCGCCCGCGCCCCAGAAGCTGGCGCTGACTGCACTCGGCAACTCCGGCGCGACCCCGCCTTCAGGCATCAGCGCGCCGCTGGTCTACTTCGACAGTCTCGCCGCGCTCAAGGCCGCTTCCGCAAACGCGCTGACCGGCCGGATCGCCTTCATCGACAACGCGATGCCCGTGACCCAGGACGGCTCCGGCTACGGCCAGTTCGGTGCCGCCCGCCGTCAGGGGCCGGCCATTGCTGCATCGAAGGGCGCCATTGCCGTCCTGATCCGCTCGATCGGCACCGACCACAACCGCGATCCCCACACCGGCGTCACCAACTGGCCCGCCGGCACCACGCCGATCCCCGCCGCCGCCGTCTCCGCGCCGGATGCCGACCTGATCGCCCGCACCGCGCGGACCGGCAGGCCGATCGTGGCGAGCCTGCAGCTCACCCCGAAATTCACCGGTGACCAGCCCTCCGGCAATGTCGTGGCGGAAATCCCCGGCCGCGATCCGCAGCTCCCGCCGATCCTCCTTGCCTGCCACCTCGACTCCTGGGATCTCGCTACCGGCGCGATCGACGATGGCGCCGGCTGCGCCATCGTCACCGCCGCCGCGCTGCAGGCGAGGCAGCACGGCCCCCTGCTGCGCACCATCCGCCTGCTCTGGGCGGGCGCGGAGGAACGCGGCGGTTTCGGCGGCGCGGCCTATGCCAGGGCCCACGCCAACGAGCCCCACGCGCTGGCCATCGAAGCCGATTTGGGTGCCGACCGCGTGTGGAAGGCCGTCTCCGGCCTCGCACCCGCCAACGCCGCGCTCACCGAGAAACTTGGCCTTGCGCTCGCTCCGCTCGGCGTCGTCACCACCAGCGGCCAGACCGAAGGCGGCTCCGACATCGAGGCCATCGCCGCCGCGCAACACCTGCCGGTTATCGACCTGATGCAGGACGGCACGCGCTACTTCGACCTGCACCACACGCCCGACGACACGCTCGACAAGATCGACCCGGCGCAGCTCCAGCAGGCGGTCGATGCCTATGCGGCAGCGGTGAAGGTGCTGGCCGACGAACCCGGGCCGATCGCCCCGGTCAATGGACGGTGAGGGGAAACGGCTTCCTCGCCTCCGGCTCATGCGCGCAGGCCTGCCAGAGTTGCCAGATCGCGCGCGGAAGCAGGGCGAAGCCGACGAAATAGTGCGGCAGCATGATCGCCCCCCAGTAGAACGTGTCGGCCCGGCTGAATGCCGAGATCATCACCGCATCGCCGACGACGAACAGCACGGCGAACAGGCCGCCGCGCCCGGCGAGCGCCAGCCACCCGAACAGCGGCAGCATCGCCGCCAGCAGGGCGAGGTTCAGCGGCAGGTCTTGCAGCGGCGAGGTATAGATCACCGCCTTGAGGAACGCCGAGAAGCCCTGGCCGGCATTCCACCCGGGCGATGACAGGTCGCCTGGCCTGAGGATTGCCGCCACCTCGTGCGCATGAATCGCCATGCCGATGGCGAACGCCACGATCAGCGCCGCCCAGGCAGCCGCCTCACGCCCGCGCCGCTCGACAATGGCGAAGGCCAGCGCCAGAAGCACGAACGGCAGCGCCAGTTCCCGCACCATCAGCCCGAGCGCCGCCGGGACGAGCGCCAGCCACCATTGGCGCGGCCAGCCGACGACGAAGGCGAGCGCGATGCCGGTGAACCATCCTGCCCAGTATTCGTGAAGCGCCATCAGTCCCTGGTTGACCACAACCGAGCAGGCGGCGCCGACCGCGACCGCCACCAGCACCCGCTCGGTCCAGTCCAGCCGGCGCTCGAACGCCATGACCCAAGCCAGCATCGCGATGAACGAAAGCCCGTAAGCGATTGTCTGCAGGCCTGCCCAGCCGATCTGCGCCGCCAGCCAGACCAGCGTCGGCGGCCGCATCGTCACGAACGGCTTCAGCGGATAATGGTGCTGCCGGTGCAGCTCCGCCGCTGCCAGGTGATAGGGCTTGCCCTTCGCCACTTCGCTGGCGATGTCATGGTAGAGCCGGACATCGGTATAGCCGCCCTTCTTCGCCGTCTTGATCGGCGGCGGCGTCGCGGTCAGGCACCAGGCGGAAGTGGCGAGCAGGATCACCAGCGCGAGCCAGGCAAGCGGACGGGGCAGGTTGGTCAGCACCCCTGCCGCCTATCCCGAAAATCCGGGCAGTCGCAAGACGGTGCGGCGGATTGTCCGCGCTTCAGTGCGGCGTGGTTGCCATGGCAGGGGCAGGGGAGGCGCCTTCGCCCGACCATCCGCCCGCCGTCGCCGCGTGGAGCCGGGCGACGTCGAGCGCCTGCCGCGCCTGGGCATCGACCACCGCCAGGCGCGCCCGCTCGTTGGCCCGGGTCGCCTCCAGCACCTGCAGGACGCCGGAATTGCCGATCTGGTAGGACCGGCGCGACAGGTCGAGCGATTTCGCGGTGATCGCCGCCGCCTCGCGCGCCGCCGCCAGTGTCCGCGCATCGGTGTCCAGCGCCGAGAGCAGCGCGGAAACCTGGCCGAACGCCTCCAGCACCGTCTGGCGATAGGTCGCCGCCGCCGCCCGTGCTTCCGCCTCGGCGGCGCGCTTGTTCGCCTTCAGCGTGCCGCCGTGGAAGATCGGCAGGGCCAGGTTGCCGAACGCATCGAAGCCGAGGAAATCGGCGCCGAACAGGCCCGGCAGGCTCGGCGTCTGGGTCGAACCCGCAGCCCCCAGCGTCAGGTTGGGATAGAGGCTGGCGGTCGCCACGCCGACCGCCGCGGTCGCCGCATGAAGCCGCGCCTCGGCGGAGAGAATGTCCGGCCGGGTGTGCACCAGCGCCGAGGGCAGGGCCACCGGCACCTGCGCCGGCAGGCGGAACGACGCGAGGTTGAAGCGCGTCGCCGGCAGTTCCGCCGGCGAGACCCCGGTCAGCACCGCCAGCATCGCCCGCGCTTCGGCCAGTTGCTGCTCCACCCCGGGAATGGCGACGCGGTCCTCGGCGAGCGTCGCCTGCGCGCTCAGCACCTCGACCATCGTGCCCTCGCCGCCGATCCGGCGCGCGTCGGTCAACTTCACATTGCGTTCGCTCGCCTCGACCAGCTCGCGCAGGGCAGCCAGCCGGTCCTCGATCGCGGCGATGGTCAAGACCTGGATCACCACCCGGCCGGCGATCGTCAGATGCGCGGCGGCGGTCTGCCAGCCTTGCGCTTCCGCCTCGGCCCGCGCCCGCTCCAGCGCGCGGGCGTTGCGGCCGAACAGGTCGAGATCGTAGTTGACCCCCCCGCCCAGGGTATAGAGGCTGATTTCCGGGTTGCCGCCGGGGATCGTCGAAGCATCGAAGCCGAACGCCGCCAGGTTGAACAGCTCGCGCTCGACCCGCACCTGCCCGTCGATCTGCGGCAATCGCCGCCCGGCCACCGCGCGAATGCGCCGGCGGGCGGCTTCGAGCGTGGTATTGCTGGCGGCGAGACTCTGGTTGCCGGCAAGGGCTTGCTCGACCAGGCGGTTCAGGTCCGCCGAACCGAACCCCTCCCACCAGCGCGGCGCCGGGGCCGTGGCCAGCAGTGCCCGGCCGGCGCCATCGGCGCCGTAACCGGCCGTCGGGGGAGGGGGCAAGGGCGCGGTGAAATCCGGCCCGACCTTGCAGCCCGCCAGCGCCAGCGCTGCGATCGCCAGCAGCGGGGCGAGCTTGCGCGCGGCGCTCATGGCCGCGCCGAATGGACGCGCCCGGATGCGGGCGCATAGGCCGGCGCGCCGCTGCCGAACAGCGACCGCCGGTGCCCGGTATCGACCTCGACATCGGCGGACAGGCCGGTGTGGAGCGGCAGGCCCTCGGGCACATCGACCAGCTCGATCTCGACCGGCAGCCGCTGCACCACCTTGACCCAGTTCCCGGTCGCGTTCTCGGCCGGGAGCAGCGAGAAGGCATTGCCGGTGCCGGGCGAGAAGCTGGCTACCCGGCCCTTGATCGTCACGTCCGGATAGGCGTCGATGTGCACTTCGGCCGGCTGGCCGATCCGCATGTAGCGCAGCTGGCCTTCCTTGAAGTTGGCCTCGACCCAGAACCTGGTCCCCGCCAGAGTAAACACCGGGCGCGATGCGGTGACATAGGAGCCGGGCTGCAACTGGTTGACCTTGGTCACCACGCCATCGCGCGGGGCGCGAACGACCGTGCGCTCCAGCGAGAGCCGCGCGGTCTGCAGCGCCGCCGCCGCCTGCCTGACCGCCGCCTGGCTATCGACCGGGCCGGCGAGATTGCCTTCGAGCGCCGCCTTCTGGGCATCGGCCTTGGCCCTGGCCGCAGCGACCGCGTCGCGCGCGGTGTGCGCCGCCAGCTCGGCGGCATCGGCCTGCGACCGCGAAGAGATGCCCTGGGCATAGAGCGACTTCTGCCGCGCCGCCTCGGCCACCGCATAGTCGAGCCGGGCCTGGGCGGCGGGAATGTCGGCGGCGACCTGGCTGTAGCCCGCCCGCTGCACGCCGACGCCGGCCCGTGCCGTGGCCAGCGCCGCTTCCGCCTGCGCGACCGCCGCCGCCGGCGAGGCGGGATCGATGCGGAACAGCACGTCCCCTTTGTGAACCAGCTGGTTTTCCCGCACGTCGATCTCGATGACCTTGCCGCTGACGTCGGCGGCGATGCCGACCAGCCCGGTCTGGAGCTGGGCGTCGTCGGTGCTCTCGTACCGGCCGCCGGTCAGGTAGAACCAGCCCGCGCCGATCACCAACGCCATCGGCACCGCCAGCAGCAGCGGGCGGCGCAGCCGCGCATTGTCACGCGCGACGCGGCGACGTTCGGATGGGCCGTTCTCGGATACGCCTTCCGGCACGATATTCTCCACGCAGTCGCCGGTGCGATCTGCTCGTTCGGCGATTCCTATGCAGGGATATAGTAAGCATGGCAAGAAATTTTGCCATGCGCGCGGATGCAGGTTCCGCCGGATGTCGCGCGGTTCAACTCAGGTCGAGAAACTCGGTTACATCGGCCATAAACCGGTCGAACTGGTCATGGTGCAGCCAGTGTCCGGCGCTTTCGTACATCTTCAGGCGGGCATCGCGGAAATACCCGAGGCGGCCATCCTTCGATGGATCGGTCAAGAAGCTTTCGGTGCCGAATATCAGCAGCACCGGGCAGGCGATCGCCGTCCACATCTTGCGGAACTCCGCCTCGCCCGGATTGGCCGGCGTTACCACGTTCACATAGTTGTCGAATTTCCAGCTCCAGGTGCCATCCTCATTGCGGCTGGCACCGTGGATCGTCAGATGGCGGGCCTGGTCGTCGGTCAGGAAGGCGTTTTCCTCCTTCATCCGGGCATAGGCGGCCCGCAGCGTGGGATAGCGGCGCGGCGTGCGGCCGGCGGCACTGCGCTTGTCCGCGATCCAGTTTCGCATCTGCTCGGTCAGCGGAGTCTCCGCGCGCCGCGCGAACCACTGCGACGTCGGACCGATGCCTTCGACCGAGACGAACTGCTTTACCTTCTCCGGGAAGGTCGCGGTGTAGAACGTCGATACGACGCCGCCCAGCGAATGGCCGACGATCGACACCTGGTCATAGCCCAGCGAATGAACCAACTGGGCGAAATCGTAGACGTAGGCGTGCAGGGTGTAGTCGCCGTCGGGCGACCAGGCGCTGTCGCCATGGCCGCGCAGGTCCGGGCAGATCACGTGCCAGTCCTTGCGCAGTTCCTGGGCCGCCCAATCCCATGAGCGGCTATGGTCGCGCCCGCCGTGCTGGAGGATCAGCGGCGGTGCATCCGGGTTGCCCCAGTCCACGTAATGCAAGCGCAGGCGCTGGGAGATGAAGCTGTGGGAGGTCGGGCCGGTATCGATCATCGGCCCGGAATGACTCCGCCGTCGCAAGGCGTCAAGTGCGACACTTCCGCAGTCACAACTCGAATTCGAGGTTCAGTCGCCACTGGCCACAGGTCTCGTCATGGGCTTTGCCAAACGCGAACAGGTAGCCAGTTTCCGCCCTGAGGTGAGCAGGCCTGACCCGGAATGTGGCGATCGGCCCGACATAGTGCTCTGCGTACGGGAGGAAATGGCGAAAACCGCCGAGTTCGCCGAATGCCGTCACGCCCAGCCGCGCACCGTCCGCCACGGCGACATCGGCGCTGGCGGCATAACCCAGTTCGACCGACTCCGCCGCATCGAGCGGCTTCTCGGCGATCAGGTTCAGGCGCAGATCCCACAGGCGGGTGCGCCGCTCGAGCAGCAGCTTGGCCTCCAGCCCGTCGCTGTCGCCATGAAAGCCCTGCTCGTACTCGCCGTAGGCCGCGACATCGATCCCGCCAACCCGCGCCAGGTTGTAGACCGCCTCGATGCCTACATGGGTGAGATGCGAACTGTCGGGAGCTTCACGCTCGAACTCCGCCACCGTCGCCACCCGCAGATGGCCATTGACGCCATAGCCGGCTTCCAGGCGGAAGTTGTTTTCGCCACCGGCATCGCCACCCGCCAACTGGCCGAAGCGTGCCTCAAGTTCGACCTCGCCGGGTTCGACCGTGGCGCCGTAGACCTCTTCGCCAATGCCCGGAGCCGCAAGTGCAGGGGCCGCGGCGATGCCGAGCGCCAGCGCGCCGATCGCGGTCAGGAGCCGCCGCGGCGGTAGCCCATGTTTCTCAAGCGGACCTCCGGCATGAATTTCTGGCATTGACAGAACCACCTCCTCGCCGCGACTGCTAATGCGAACGGCTCGCATGTGTAAGTTGATTGGTCGTTGATCTGGATCAAATCGCAGATTACAATGGCTTGCGGTAGGAGAAACTCCATTTCAGTTCGCCTGGCGAGCCGGTGGTCCCTGGCCCCCCACGTGGCGGAAGCCGCCAGCCGGCCCCGGCATCGAGCGAGCCACCGAAACCGGGCAGGCTGAGCCTGGCCTCGGGGCCGATCGATTGCCCCCGCTGCCGGGTCGCCAGCCTGTCGAGCGGGCCGCTCGCAACCGCGCCGAGCCGCAGGGCTGGAAGCACTTTCAGATAGGCAGAGGTGTTGTAGCTGAATTCCGGCACCAGCGGCCTGGCCAGGGGCAAGCGGCTTTGCAAGTCGAAGCGGACCTCGATCGCGCCTGTGGCCCGGCTTACCCCGAGCCGGCCGGCCAGCGCGGTCGGTTCGAGTTGCTGGGTCCAGTCTATCACCATCGGACCCGACACGCTGCCGCCGCCCAGCGCGGACAGGCCGACGTCGTCGTCTGCCGGCGCGGCAATGGCATCGGCAAGGCGATCGTCGCGCTGGTGATCGCTGGTCAGCGGCTTGCCTGTCGAAAGACTGCGCATCTCCGCCAGGATGGCGGCCGCCAGTTGCGCGTCGAACACGTCGGCGGCGGCGGACGAAATCTGCTCGATCCGGGGCAGCGCGCGATCGATGTCGAACGTCGAGCGGAGGTCGGGTTCCGGCAACGGCTCCAGGACCCATGCCGGCACCGATGCGACCTGCGCCACACCCGTGCCGGGGGCGGGCAGGAGGGCGAGGCCAAGGGCCGGCAGGAGGGGGGCATGTCGCATCGATTCGCCCGATAACTCTATCCGGTGAACCCTTCCAGACCGCCTCTGGCCAATGCCGCTGTCGTTGCCTATCTGCTTTGCCGAGCAGGAGAACGATTCCATGGCCACCCATACCACACGCATGCTGATCATCGGGTCCGGCCCCGCCGGGCTGACAGCGGCGATCTACGGCGCGCGGGCCGGCATGAAGCCGATCGTCGTCCAGGGCCTGCAGCCCGGCGGGCAGCTGACCATCACCACCGATGTCGAGAATTACCCGGGCTTTCGCGATGTCATCCAGGGCCCCTGGCTGGTCCAGGAGATGCAGGCCCAGGCCGAGCATGTCGGCACCCGCATGATCTGGGATACGATCACCGAGGTCGATCTATCCGGCGGCGGCAGGCCCGGCACCCTGTTCCGCGCCATTGGCGATTCCGGCGACGTCTACGAAGGCGAGACGCTGGTCATCGCCACCGGCGCCCAGGCGAAGTGGCTCGGCGTGCCCGGTGAGCAGGAACTGTCCGGCAAGGGCGTCTCCGCCTGCGCCACCTGCGACGGATTCTTCTATCGCGGGAAGAAGGTCGTCGTCATCGGCGGCGGCAATACCGCGGTGGAAGAGGCGCTGTACCTGACCAACCACTCGCAGGATGTCACCGTCATCCACCGGCGGGACAGCTTCCGCGCCGAACGAATCCTGCAGGATCGCCTGTTTGCCCACCCGCACATCAAGGTGCTGTGGAACAAGGCAGTGGATCACTTCGTCGGCGAACCCTTTGCCGGCGGCCTGACCGGCGTTGCCCTGGTCGATACGAAAACCGGCGAACGCTCGGTCGAGCCGACCGAAGGCGCGTTCGTCGCCATCGGCCATGCCCCGGCCACGGAGCTGTTCCGGGGCAAGCTCGACCTCGATGACAGCGGCTACATCACCGTGTTCCCGGGCACCCCGAAGACTGCGATCCCCGGCGTGTTCGCCTGCGGCGATGTCATGGACCATACGTATCGCCAGGCGGTGACCGCCGCCGGGACCGGCTGCATGGCCGCGCTCGATGCGGAACGGTTCGTCCAATCGCGCGAGTTCGAGGCACTCAGGACCGAGCATGCGACGGCCTGAGAAGGCTGGAGCCAGGGAATGCCCGTATAGGCACCCGAAGCGGTTTTTTACCAACGAGAAGCTATGATTGTTGACCGCTGAGGTTAACAGGACGGCCATCGCATGGACAGGCAATCGATCATCACGGCAGGACAGGCTGAATCGCAACGGATGCGCGCCAGCGTGGCGGAAGCGGACCCCGAAGGCCAGGTCCAGATGAGCGTGGCCCAGTTCGCCCGCCTGGCCGACCTGATCGCCACGCTGGCAAGCCAGGACGAGTCAGCGACGGAGGCAGGCGCCACGGAGCCTGCGGCCCCGGGCGACCCGCGCTACTGGGTGCCGCTGGCACATTTCGCCCGGCTCAAGGCCCGCTGCGATGCACTGGAACGCCTCGCATCCTGCGGCGCCCTCGGCCTCGCTGCGTGAAAGCCATTTCGCCCGTTGACCGGCCGGCAGGGGCGCACTAAGAGCGCCGCCTGCACCGGCGCCGCGCGCGATCCGGCGTGCCGGGATGGCGGAGTAGCTCAGTCGGTTAGAGCAGCGGAATCATAATCCGCGTGTCGGGGGTTCGAGTCCCTCCTCCGCTACCATTCATGTGATTTATCGCTTCTTTTTCGAAGCACGAATGACTTTTCCGGAATCGAACCACATTTGATTCCACGTTTTGTCTGGGCTTGATTGGGCGGCTATGCCCCTCTCTGGGATAGCTCTGCGAGCCTGTCCGGCATTCTCGCTGAGCTTCGTTATACGATTCTTGGCTGTGCATCGGCTGGCTGCTCTTGCGACAGCCTGGCCAATCAGACCGGCAATATAGGCTGGACACATCCCGAGTCGTGTCTTGTTGCCCAGTGCTTCCAAAATGCTGGGCGAGCCACCGCTCCAGGCCCGCCTGCCAGCCTTCGTTCATAGCCAGCCTCCATCAAAGCTGGCTCACCTTGAACCACGCATTTCGCCCCAAAGGGTAATCCCAAAAATTATACTTCTGCCACAGTAGTGATAGGGGTTACTCGGCTAATCAATTTTCCTCTCGTGGAGGAACTCCGTAGTTCTGCTTCATCACTTCGAGCGGGTTGTAGAACTCACGCCAGCGACTGACCTTGCCGGCGACCATGGTCAGCGCGATCATGTAATGGTTGGTGTAATCGGGCCGCCCGCTTCGGTAGGTGCCCCGCGAGCGGCCTTCGATGATGACCGTATCGCCACCGGTATCGAAGATATCGACGATCCACAGTTCGAAAGTCTGGAACGCCTTGATGATGCTGATCTCCTTGATCATTTCATCGACGCCGTGATGGATCCTGGCACCAAGCGGGTGGTAGGGAAATTCGAGCACCACATCGGGCGCGACGATACTACGGATTCCGTCGAAATCCCGTTGGCCCTGGAGGCTGACTGCGCGGGCGGCGATTTCCGCGTTGGGCGATCGTGGCGTCGTGCTCATCGTCTCGGTTCCTTTGACCCTTTTGCCGTGGTGGCGCGTGTGCGACGGCCTGTCACCCCTGCACCAGACTGCGCGCTATCAGCAGCTTCATGATTTCGCTCGTGCCGCCATAGATTCGGTAGGCGCGGGCATCCTTGTACATCTCCGCGATCGGGTATTCGTTCATATAGCCATAGCCGCCGAACAGCTGCAGGCATTCGTCGATCACCTTGCCCTGGGTCTCGGTGATCCAGTACTTGGCCATCGAGGCGGTGGCGGCGTCGAGCCTGCCGGCCAGCAACTGGCCGGTGCAGTGGTGGAGGAAGACCTTGGCCACCGTCGCCTGGGTCTTCGCCTCCGCCAGCTTGAACTGGGTGTTCTGGAAATCCAGGATCGCCTTGCCGAACGCGCGGCGCTGCTGCACGTAGTCGATCGTCGCGGCGAGCGCGGCTTCCATCATCGCCATCGCCTGCCAGGCGATCACCAGCCGTTCCTGAGGCAGCTTCTCCATGAGCATGGTGAAGCCCCGGCCTTCCGCCCCCAGCAGGTTTTCCGCAGGAACCCGGACATCGGCGAAGAACAGTTCCGAGGTGTCGCGACCTTCCTGCCCGATCTTGTCCAGCAGGCGCCCCCGGCTGAAGCCCTCGCAACCCTCGGTCTCGACCACGAACAGCGAAATGCCGCGCGCGCCGGCCGAACTGTCGGTCTTGGCCGCGACGATGACGGTGGATGCATTGGCACCGTTGGAAATGAAAATCTTCTGGCCATTCAGCACATAATCGTCGCCATCGCGCCGCGCGGTGCAGCGCATGGCCTGAAGGTCGGAGCCGGCGCCGGGTTCGGTCATGGCGATGGCCAGGATGCGCTCGCCGCTGACGACGCCGGGCAGCCAGCGGTGCTTCTGCGCCTCGGTACCGTAGCTGACGAGATAAGGGGCAACCACGGCATTGTGCAGGGGGATCGCGAAGTTCAGCGCATGGGCCAGACCGAGCTGCTCCATCAGCACCGCCTCGAAGCGGAAATCTGCGCCGGCGCCGCCATATTCGGCGGGAACCGAGAGGCCGAGCAGCCCCGCCTCGCCGGCCTTGCGCCACAGCTGCGTCGGCACGAAGCCGCTGTCCCGCCAGGCGGCGGTCGCGTCCGGGGTCGCCTCGTCCTTGAGGAAGCGCCGCACCGTGTCCGCGAACATGGTCAGCGCCTCGTCGCGAAGAAATTCCGGTGGTTCGATGGGGACGGCGGACATGACCTCTCCGATCGGATCGTTTTTGGGCGCGATGCGGGCATTGCCCCGGCGCGGTTCAGCTTCGGGCCGGGGTGCCGACCCAGGACGGGGCGACGCGCGCGCCGGCGTTGAGATAGTCGGGATGGGCAAGATCGCCGCAGATATCCAGCCGGTCGGCCTGCGGCCGCCAGCCCAGTTCCGTCCGGGTCCGCGGCGCGCGGGAGCGGCTGCAGGAGGACAGGACGATGCGCGCGGTGAAGCGATCCCAGATGTTGCAGGCTTCGTCCACCGTGACGCTTCTGGTGCCGACACCCAGCTGGCGGGCGATTTCCCGCGCCAGTGCGCCGAACCCGGTCTCGCCCGAGACGGCGTGGTAGAGCGCACCGGCGACGCCCCGTTCGAGCATCAGGCGGTAGATTTCGGCCAGGTCGTCGACATGGATGCTGGAATAGACGTTGAGCCCGCGCCCGACGTAGCAGACGTTTCCGGTGCCGTGGGCGGCGTGGTAGAACTCGCGCAGGATCTGGCTGCCCCCGTGCCCCCAGACCAGCGACGGCCGCACGCACATCGCGCGCACGCCGCGCCCGGCAGCCGCTCTCACCATCTGTTCCACGGCGAGGCGCGGCGCGATCTGCCGGCGCGGTTCGAACGGGTCGTCCTCGGCGAAGCTGTCCTCGTCCCAGTCGCCATCGGTGCCCTTGGAAAGCAGGCTGGTGCCGCCGGTGAAGATGAAGGTCTTGCCGGTCCCCGCCATGCTTTCGAGCAGGGCCGCTACCACTTGCCGTTCTTCGTCGAACATCAGCTGTGCGGCGAAGATCACGGCATCGGCGGCCTCGATGCTGGCGGCGAGGCTGTCTGGTTCGGCGAGCGAGCCCACCACCGGCTGCGCGCCGAGGCCGCGCACCAGGGGGGCCGCGCTCTCCCGGCGGATGAACGCGTCCACCAAATGCCCGGAGCCGACCAGGTGGCGGGTCAGGTGGCTGCCGAGGTAGCCCGTCGCGCCGATGATCAAGGTTCTCATGTCAAAACCGCTTTCTCCGTGGATGCGGTGCCCGGTCGAGCCCGCACCGGCGTTTCGTGCCGATCAGGATGCCAGCTCGAAGTCCTCCAGCCGGGGCGCTGTCATGGCTGTCTGGAATTCGGGGAAACCTTTCGGCCAGGTGTTGGGAATGCCGTTCTCATCCAGGTACCAGCTTGAGCAACCGGTTACCCAGACGGTCTTGCGGGCTTCGGTGGTGCGCCAGCTTTCATACGCAGCCATGGCATCGGGGCGTACATCGATGGTGCGGGCCGCGCCGCTCGTCAGCAGGTCGATCAGCTGGTCGATGTAGTGCCACTGGACTTCGGCGACATCGATCAGCGAGAAGTTGCCGACTGGCCCGGATGGGCCGTTCAGCAGGAAGAAGTTCGGGAAGCGGGGAACGCCGATCGCATAGTAGGCGGTGGGGTGGCCGGTCCAGGCGTCGTCAAGCGTCACGCCGCCCTGGCCGGTGACCCGTGTCGGCCGGACGAAGCGGTCCGCCGCGAAGCCGGTGGCGAGGACGATGGTGTCGAGCGCATGGAACGTGCCGTCCTTCATCCGCACGCCAGCCGGCTCGATTGCCTCGATCGGCGAGATTTCCACCGTCACGCCGGGCCGCTGGACCGCTTCGTAGTAGTCGCCGGAGAAGATCAGGCGCTTGCAGGCGGCGCGATAGGTCGGCCGCAATTTCTCCCGCAATTGCGGATCGCGCACGCTCGTTTCGAGGTTTTCGGCAACGATCTGTTCGATTTCCCTCATCTCGTCCGAGGACGGATCGGTTACCGCCGTCTCGAACCGCCGAAGGTTGCCCTGATACTTGTCGCCAAAACGGATCGCGTCGATGTTGCCGGGGTCGGCCCGGAAAGATGCCTTTTCCTCGTCCGAATAATGGCGCTGCCTGATCGGCATGATCCACTGCGGCGTGCGGCTGAAATGGACCAGCTTCGCGGCGCGGGTGGACAGGGCACTGACGATCTGCACTCCGGTCGAGCCACTGCCGATGACGCCGACTTTGCCGCCGTCGACCGTCGCCCCGTCGTCCCACTCGGCACTGTGGAACAGGGCGCCGGCAAAGCTGTCCATGCCGGGAATCCGGGGAATGTTGGGGTGATGGAGAACGCCGCTCGCTGCGATCAGCACGTCGGCACGATCGACCCTGCCGTCGCCGAGGCCGATGCTCCAGCGCCCTTCGCTCCAGTCGCAGGTCTTCACTTCGACACCCAGCTCGATGAATGGCCGCAGCGTGTAGCGGTCGGTCACCGCCTCGAAATAGCGGCGGATCTCGTCACCGGGGGCGTAGACCGAGCTCCATTCCGGATTGCGGGCGAAGCTGTAGGTGTAGCAATGGGCTGGAACGTCGCAGGCGAGCCCCGGATAGCGGTTGTGCTTCCAGGTGCCACCGATATCGGCCGCCTTTTCGTAGACGACGAAATCGACATCGCCACGCTGCTTTAGTTTGAGCGCGGCGAGAATGCCTGCCATGCCTGCGCCGATGATCACGGCCCTGATCCTGCGTTCCATGTGCATTCCCACCTTTCCAGTCTCGTCCGGCAATTCCATGGCCCCGGTCACGCGCCCTCGAGCCCGACGATGCTGACAGCAGCGACGTTCTGGTTGGGCATGCCGCCGAGGTTGTGAGTCAGGCCGAACACCGGCGCCTCGCGCTGGCGCTCGCCGGCGCGGCCGAGCAGTTGCAGATAGTTCTCGTAGATCATGCGGATGCCCGAGGCGCCGATCGGATGGCCGAAACACTTGAGGCCGCCGTCGATCTGGCAGGGATTGGCGCCATCGGCGTCGAAGCGGCCGGCCAGCACGTCGCGCCAGCCTTCGCCTTCGCGCGAGATGTGCAGGTCTTCCATCGTCACCAGTTCGGTGATCGAGAAGCAGTCGTGCACCTCCATCAGGCTGACCTGCGCGCCCGGATCGGTGATGCCGGCTTCCTTGTAAGCCTTGGCGGCGGCGATCCGGGTGGTGTGCATATGGCTGCCGTCCCAGCCGCTGCCCTGCAGTTCCCAGCCGTTGGATACCGAAAGCTGCAGTGCCTTGACCGTGACCAGGTCCTTCTTGCCGAGCGCGCGGGCGATCTCCGGCGTGGTGACGATGGCGACGGCGGAGCCGTCCGAGACGCCGCAGCAATCGTAAAGACCGAGCGGCTCGGCGATCATCGGCGCGTTGAGCACGGTGTCGATATCGACCGGCTTGCGCAGGTGGGCCTTGGGGTTCTTTGCCCCGTTTGCATGGCTTTTGACCGAAACATGGCCCATGGCCCGCTTGAGGTCCTCATAGGATATGCCATGGCGGGCCTGGTAGGCCGATGCCAGCTGCGCGAAGTTGCCGGGCGCCGACCCGACGACGCCGATCATGTCGAACATCGTCCCGCGCGAGCGCACGGGCAGGCCGCCGTATCCGGTGTCCTTCAGCTTTTCGACGCCCACGGCCATGGCGATGTCGGCCGCGCCGGAGGCCACCGCATAGACGGCCCCGCGAAACGCCTCGGTGCCGCTGGCGCAATAGTTCTCGACCTTGGTCACGGAGATGTTGGGCAGGCGCAGCGCCATCGACGCGGGGATGCCCGAGGGGCCGATGTTCATCGCGTCGAACCCGACGGAAAGCCAGGCCGCGTCGATCTGCGAGGTTTCGATGCCGGCATCGGCGATCGCCTCGGCGAACGCCTCGACCACCAGCGCATCGGCATCGGCATCCCAGCGCTCGCCGAACCGGGTGCAGCCCATGCCGAGGATGGCGACCTTGTCCTTGATACCGCTCGGCATGTCAGTCACTCCCAGCGGCGGGCACCGCTTTCCAGAAATACTTGATGAAACCGCTGCGTTCGTCACGGGCCTTGACCCGGAACATCATCCGCATCGGCGCGCCGACGAACAGCCGGTCCGGATCGACGTCGGTGAACTCGGCGAACATGCGGCCGCCGCCGGCGAAATCGATCAGGCCGTAGTAGTTCGGCGGATCGGGCGTGTAGGTCAGGCTGTCGGAAGTGAAGGTGACCACGCTGGCCGCCCGGTCGGCCAGGGGGTAGTCCTCCTGGGTGCCGATCAGCGGCTGGTTGGGGTTCACCCCGATGGCGCTTTTCGGGAACTGCACGGTCCCGGTCACCGTGCATCGGCCACCGATCAGCGCCATGACCGCCTTGCGGTTGCGGTAGAGCGCGGTGAGCACCGGCTTCTGCTCGAAATCGGCCCGCTTGCCGAGCTCCAGCTTGAGGTGGCCGGCAAAGGCCAGGTGCTTGAGGTAGTTCGTCTCCTCGACGCCGCGCGCCAGCCAGCCCGAGACGCCGATCGAAGCGATCGACCGGCGGGCACCGACGATGTCCTCGGTCACCTCGAACACCAGCGCGTCGGCGCCGTGGCCATAGCCGACCACCAGCAGGATATCGCCCGGCGCGGCCGTCTCCAGCGAATGGGCAAGGAGTAGCAGGGGATGGGCGCAGCCGGCGGAGCCGAGCGTGCCGGACAGGTCGTCCACCACCGCCGATGCGGCGATCCCCGCCTGTTTCGCCAGGCCGGCGGCGACGCCCTTGCCGGGAATGCCGACGATCAGGCGGGTCACGCCGGCACCGGCGAGACCGGCTGCCTCGAGCGCCCCGGCGATCGCCGCGCCGCCGAGCTTGGCAAAGCCCTCGTCGCGCACCCAACGGGTTTCCCAGCCATAATCGAACTCGTCGCCCTCGGCGCGGAAGTGGTCGACGAAATCGATCGAGACGCTGTGGCTGGCAACCAGCCGGGCCACGCCGTCTCCGGCCCCGACCAGGAGCGCAGCGGCGGCATCGCCATTGAGCAGTTCGTCCTCCGAGGCGGGCCGGGCACGGCGGGCGTCGGCCGAAACCACCAGGGTCGATTGCGTTCCGGCGCCGCGCAGCGCCTGCAGCAATGCCCCGGTTCCCGCCTTGAGACTGCCGCCGATATCCGCGGTGAGGACCGCGTCGGACAGGTTCAGCGCCTCCTTGACGATGCCGGCGTTCTGCCGCTCGGCAAACGGAAAGCTGGTCGAGGCGAAAAGCACCGCATCGATGCCGCCACGATCCTCGCCCAGGCAGTCGCGCGCCGCTTCCACGGCCATGGTCACGCTGTCCTCGTCCCAGTTGGCGATGGCGCGGGCGCCCCTGGCCAGCCCCTTGAGTCCGGGGGCGAACCAGCGGTTCGCCTCGTAGATGGCGCTGCGCTGCAACCGCATGCGCGGGACATAGGCGCCAAACGACAGGATCCCGGCCATCAGTCCTGATACTCCACATATCCGTTGTTGATCACAGTCACCTCGCGCGCCGGCACCGCAACCCGGAAAGCGGCCTTGCCCGGTGCCTCGCGCCAGATGGAGAACACAAGCTCGTCACCCGGCAGGACCGGCGCAGTGAACCGTACGTCGAGCCGCTTCAGCCGGGCCGGATCGCGCCCGCACAATTGCCCGAGCAGCACGCGGCCGGCGATGCCGTACGTGCACAGTCCGTGCAGGATCGGCCGGGGCAGGCCGCCCTCGCGGGCGACCGCCGGATCGACGTGGAGCGGGTTGTAGTCTCCCGACAGGCGATAGATCAGCGCCTGCTCGCGCCGGGTCGCGGCCGTCGTCTCGATGTCGGGCGCCCGATCCGGAACGGGGTGAGGGGAGGGGGCGCTTGCCTGCGTCCCGCCCTTGCCGCCCTCGCCGCGCAGGAACGAGGTCTGCCGCAGGGTGGCGAGCAGTTCGCCGCTGGCGTGATCGAACAGGGTGCGCCGGGAGGCGAGCACCGCGCCCCGGCCGGCGCCCTTGTCGACGATCGCCTCGATGGTCAGTTCGCTGCGGACTTCGCCCTCGACCGGCAGTGGCCGTTCGATCACGAGCGACTGTTCGCCGTGCAGCAGGCGCTTCCAGTCGAGGCCATACTGCGGCTCCATCTGCCAGAACCCGGGCGTGGCGAGGACCACCGCCATGGTCGGCAGCGCCTGCAGCCCGGCTTCGTAGATGAATGGCAGATCCTGCTCCTCGCCCGAGTGCCCGGCGCCGACGCCGAGGGCATAGAGCATCGTATCGCGCCGGCTGTGCTGGCGGACGGTGACCCGCGGCGGCATCGCCACCAGATGCTGCGGATCATACGGAACGGTCACACCGGGTCCCAGGAGAAGATGTCGCCGGAACGCTGCAGCGGATGGAAGCTGGAACGGAACGCCGGCAGCAGGTCGGACGCGATGGTTTCGGGAGTCCACCCTTCCGAGCGATGCATCGATCGGATCGGCCGGGGCACCGAGAACAGGAAAATCTCGTTCTTGCGTACGCAGAAGATCTGGCCGGTGACCTCCTTGGCAGTGTCCGACAGGAGGAAAACGGCCAGTTGCGCCACCTTGTCGGGCGACATCCCCTTGATCCGCTCGACGCGCTCGCGCTCCGCCTCGGTATCTCCGGGGATCGTCGCGGTCATCCGGCTCCAGGCGAACGGGGCAATGCAGTTCGAATTGACGTTGGCGCGCTGCATGTCGAGCGCGATCGAATTGGACAGGCCGAGCACACCCATCTTCGCCGCCGAGTAGTTGGCCTGCCCGAAATTGCCGATCAGTCCCGAGGTCGAGGTGAAGTGGACGAAGGAGCCGGAACCCTGCTCCTTGAAGCGCAGGGCGGCGGCCTTGGACACGTTGAAATAGCCGGTCAGGTTGACGCGGATCACGTCTTCCCAATCGACCTGGCTCATCTTGTGGAAGATGCGGTCACGCAGGATGCCGGCGTTGTTGACCACGCCATCGATGCGGCCGAACACCCGCTCCGCATCGTCGATGATCGATGCCGCGCCGAGCGGATCGGAGATGTCCGCCAGGTTGGCAACCGCCTCGCCACCGGCGGCGGCGATCTCGTCCGCCACGGCTTGGGCGGGGCCGCGATCCTGGCCGACGCCATCCTGCGAGCCGCCGAGATCGTTGACCACGACCCGGGCGCCCCGCCGCGCCGCCAGCAGCGCGATCTCCCGCCCGATCCCCCGGCCGGCGCCCGTGATCGCGATTACCTTGCCTGCCAACATCGAGCCATCCTCATCCTGATAGGACGGCGTGGCTATCACGGGCGCCATCGTCGTTCAACCATGAGAATCGATCATTCATATAGGTGAATAATTGTTGCATCGGGCGGGATCGGCTGGCATGCATGCCGGCATGGCTGTCGGATCAGTGGTCAACGCAATCGCGATCCTGCGGCACTTCGCCGCATCGCCCGAACCGCTCGGGGTGAACGGGCTCGCCCGCACCTTGCGGATCAGCCCCAGCTCCTGTTTCAACATCGTCAAGACCCTGGCAGCGGAGGACTTTCTCGCATTCGATCCGCGCACGAAACGATATGCGCTCGGGCCTGCCCCCGCCGATCTCTTCCGCGATGCCGGCTTCGACCCGATCGTCTCGGCGGTGCGCGGCGGGCTCGACAGCCTGGCCGCCGACCATGCCGTCGTCGGCGGGCTGTGGGATGTCCGCGGCGAACGCAGCGTGCTCAGGCACGTGGTCGAACCGGAAGTTCCGACCCGCGTGCATCTCTCGGTCGGGCAGCGCCTGCCGCGCTATATCGGGGCGATCGGGCGGTGCCTGGCGAGCGTCGACCGGCTGGATCGCGCCGAGGTCGCGCGGATCGTCCCGGGCCTGCGCTGGCAGCTGCCGCCAAGCGTGGATGCCTATTGCGCGGAAATGCGCCGCGTCGAGAACCATGGCTGGTCGGTCGACGAGGGCTTTTTCATCAAGGGCGTGGAAACGGTCGCCGCGCCGATGATCGATGACGACGGCGTGGCGCGCTATTGCCTGACCGCGACCATGTTCCTCGACCAGCACCGCGCCGACCGGGTCGCCCGGATCGGCGGACTGCTTGCCGAAATCGCCGCCGGGGCCGCCTGCCTGCCGTCTGCTCGCGCGCCGGCGGGAAAGCGGGACACGGAGCGCACTGCCAGGGAGAGTAATTTGCGATGACCGAAGCCGTGATTCTGGAGAGGCTGGACGCTGTGGCGGTGCTGCGCCTCAACGAGTCGGCGACGCGCAATGCCATCAGCCCCGCGATCCGCGAGCGGCTGGAGGCGCTGATGCCGGCGGTGATGTCGGACCCGTCGATCCGCTGCGTCTTGATCACCGGGCGGGACGGCGTGTTCTGCGCCGGTGGCGATATCCGCTCGTTTGCCGAACCGCAGACGCCGGTGGCGGCGCGTGTCCGCATGGGCCGCAGCCACGCCTGGATCGCGCAGCTGCTCGAGGCCGAGAAGCCGGTGATCACCGCGGTCAACGGGCCGGCGGTCGGTGCGGGGCTCGGGCTGGCGTTGCTCGGCGACATCGTCATGGCGGGCACGTCGGCATCGTTCGTCGCCGGGTTCTCGCTGATCGGCCTAGGCGCGGACTATGCGCTTGGCTGGACCCTGCCGCGCGCGGTGGGCGCGATCAGGGCTCGGGACATCCTCATGACCGGACGGCAGGTTTCCGCACAGGAGGCGCTCGACATGGGCATGGTCAGCCGGCTGCTGGCGGATGACGAGCTCGAGGCGGCGGCGCTCAAGCTGGCCGCGCAGCTGGCGCGCGGGCCGACCGTCGCACTCGGATTGACCAAGACCCTGGTGAGCGCCGGGTTCCGCAGCAGCGCGCGCGAATACCTGCAGCTCGAGGGCTTCTCGCAGGCGACGGCCTTTGCCACCCGCGACCATGCCGAGGGTGTGCGGGCTTTTCTCGCCAAGGAAAAGCCCGGCTTCGAGGGCCGCTAAGAGCCGCTAGTGGGGTTTATGGATTTGAAATTCGCTCCCGCCCTTGCGGCAAAAGCAGGCGAATTTCAAATCCACCCCACCAGGTTCAGAAAGCGGCGATGCCGGTGATGGCCCGGCCGAGGATCAGCGCATGGACATCGTGGGCGCCTTCATAGGTGTTCACCGTCTCCAGATTCATCATGTGGCGCATCACCGGAAATTCCTGCGAAATGCCGTTGCCGCCGTGCATGTCGCGCGCGATCCGGGCAATGTCGAGCGCCTTGCCGACATTGTTGCGCTTGACGATGGAGACCATTTCCGGCGCCATCCTGCCGGCATCGATCAGGCGGCCGACGCGAAGGCTGGCCTGCAGCCCGAGCGAAATGTCGGTCACCATGTCGGCCAGCTTCTTCTGGTAGAGCTGGGTCGCGGCAAGGGGGCGGCCGAACTGCCGGCGCTCCAGCCCATAGGAGCGGGCGGCGGCGAAACAGGCTTCGGCGGCGCCGAGCGCGCCCCATGAAATCCCGTAGCGGGCGCGATTCAGGCAGCCGAACGGCCCCTTGAGACCCTGGACGCCGGGCAGCAGGGCGTCCTCGCCGACTTCCACGTCGTCGAGGTTGATCATGCCGGTGATCGAGGCACGCAGCGATAGCTTGCCCTCGATCCTGGGCGCGGTCAGGCCCGGCGTCCCCTTGTCGAGGACGAAGCCGCGGATCGCGCCATCGTGTGCCTCCGATTTCGCCCAGACGACGAAGACATCGGCGATCGGCGCGTTGGAGATCCAGGTCTTGTTGCCGGAGAGGCGATAGCCGTTCGCGGTCTTGACCGCGCGGGTGCGCATGCCGCCGGGATCGGACCCGGCGTCCGGCTCGGTCAGGCCGAAGCAGCCGATGGATTCGCCGCTCAGCAGCCCGGGCAGGTACCTGCGCTTCTGCTCCTCCGATCCGTAGGCATAGATCGGATAGATGACGAGGCTCGACTGAACCGACATCATCGAGCGATAGCCCGAGTCCACCCGCTCGATCTCGCGCGCGATCAGGCCATAGGCGACATAGCTGGCGCCGACGCCGCCGTACGTCTCGGAAACGGTCACTCCCAGGAGGCCGAGTGCACCCATCTCGCGAAAAATTTCAGGGTCGGTCGTTTCCTGCGCGAAAGCCTGGATGACCCGCGGCTGCAGCTTGTCCTGCGCGTAGGCGCGCGCCGTGTCGCGCATCATCCGTTCGTCGCCGTCGAGTTGCTCCTCGAGTTCCAAGGCATCGTCCCACGAAAAACGGGCCAGGTCCGACATGAAGGCATTCCTCTCGCTCATATTGCAAACTGCCCTTTTGAAGCGCCCGGCGGGCTCGCATCAAGCGCAAAATCACCTCGTCTGATGGGTTCGGTGCGCGGGGTGGCCTGGGTCCGGGGCTGCCGGAGCGGACCGAGCCGGCAAATTCCGATCATGCCGCGAGGTCCGGGACATGCAGTTCACAATGGAGACGACCAGGTTCAGCGGGTGCTGATCGCGTTCGTGGACAAGCAGGCGGGGGTCACCGCAAATGCCCGTGCCAAAATGCAAAGCTCATCGGTGCCGGGCATTGCCATACGCCCGACCCAGCCGTCCAGGAACTCACCGGACACCGGGAAAGCCGGCAGCTCGCAAGCGCAATCCCGACCTCAAAACCAGCGGGTTTTTGAGCCATCCCGATCCGGATGACTGCGATATGATCAGGGGGATATTCGCTGGTCCCCTGGGCGGCCGGCCGGGAGAGAGCATGAGCCGTCTTCACGGGAAAGTGGCGATCGTCACTGGCGCGGCGCAGGGATTGGGCGCGAGTATCGCCCGGGACATGATTGCCGAAGGCGCGCAGGTGATCCTCGCCGATGTGCAGGACGAGGCTGGCGAAGCGCTGGCGCGCGAACTGGGAGGCTCTGCCCGGTTCGTCCACCTGGACGTACGCGACCGGGCAGGCTGGCAGGCCGCCGTAAGCCACGCAGAAGCCGCGTTCGGCGCCCTCTCCATCCTGGTCAACAACGCCGTGAAAATGGAGGGGCAATCGTTCGATGACCTGACCGAGCAGGAATTCCGCGATGTCTTCGAGGTCAACGAACTGGGCTGCTTTCTGGGGATGAAGGCGGTAATTGCCTCCATGACAGGTTGCGGCGGCGGGTCGATCGTCAACATTTCGTCGATCGCCGGAATGCAGCCAGCCTCGGGGATCGCCTATGCGTCCTCGAAATGGGCGATCCGTGGCATGTCCAAGAGCGTTGCGCATGCCGTTGCCGCCAGGAACATTCGCGTCAACTCGGTTCATCCAGGCTGGATGCGCACCCCGAGTTCGGAAGTCGCGCCGCTGGATCAGGTCGCGCCACTGCTTCCGCTGAAGAAAATCGGTGACACCGCCGAAGTCGCCAAGCTGATCACATTTCTTGCGTCGGATGATGCGAGCCTGATCACTGGTAGCGAATATCTGATCGACGGTGGTGCGCTATTGATGGGCAATCAGGACCTGATCCTCAGCGTCATGCAGAGTGAATATCGGCATTCGTCCGGGCTCCGCTGCGAGCGTGCCGGTCAGAATCCGGCCTGACTACAAGATTGCAACAGGAGAAGGTGCATGAAACGCCTGGAAGGCAAGGTCATTCTGCTCGCTGGCGGAGCGGGCGGCATCGGCACGGCAACATCGCTGCGTCTTGCGTCGGAAGGGGCGGCGGTCGTCGTCGGTGACGTCAATGCCGACGAGGCGCGCGCCATCGCGAAACGCATTGCCGACGAAGGCGGCCGGGCGATCGGCGTCGAGCTCGATGTCGGCGAAATCGACTCGGTAAACGCCTTTGTCGATGCCGGCTTGCAGGCGTTCGGCGGGGTCGACGGGCTTCACGCCAATGCGGCGCTGCTGGCCTTGCAGCATCTGGACCTGGACGTCGTGGAAATCGGCCTCGACATGTGGGACAAGCTCGTCCAGGTCGATCTCACCGGGTATTTCTACTGCACCCGGGCGGCTGTTCCGCCGATGCTGGAGCGCGGCGGCGGTTCGATCGTCTACATGAGCTCGCTGGCCGCGTTTATCGGCGAAGGAACGCGTGTCGCTTATGCGGTCAGCAAGGCCGGGGTCAATGCGATCATGCGTCACGTGGTCACCCGCTGGGGCAAGCAGGGCATCCGTGCCAACTCGATCGCGCCGGGCCTGGTGGTCACGCCCACCACCCAGAAACTTCCCGGCGAATGGCTCGATCAGTTGCTGGCCGACATGGCCGCCCCGAGGCTCGGCCATGTCGATGACATCGCCGCGATGGTGGCGATGCTGATGTCGGACGAAGCGTCCTGGGTCATGGGCCAGGTCATCGGGGTGGAAGGCGGCTCGTTTTACCGATGAGCCAGGCGGCAATCCGCTCACCACTTCTCCTTGCGACGCTGCGCCGGATGCAGTCCCGGACAGTTTTTGCGCACCCTTTCGCCGTTCCTCTCCGTTTATGACGGATCGGCGCGAGTGGTTCGCACTTTTCCCACGGCCGCTGCAAGGTGTGCCGGGCAACAGAACCAGGCAAAAGGAGAGGATGGATCATGTTGAAGGGAAGCAGGATTCTCATGACCGGGCTGACCGGTCGTCTTGGTGGCGCTGTGGCGGAGGCACTTGCCCCGGACAATGAACTCTGGGGACTTGCCCGCTACAGCGGCGAGGGCCAGCGGGAATACTGGGAAGCGGCAGGCGTCCATACCATCGTGGGCGATTATGCGCGCGGCGACCTCTCGCATGTGCCCGACGACTTTGAATATGTGGTGCATATCGCGGCGAACTGCGACCCCCGCAGCCACGAGGAAGGGATGATCGACAACGCCGACGGGGTCGCGCGGCTCATGCATCACTGCCGCAAGGCAAAGGCGTTCCTCCACACCTCGACCGTCGGCGTCTATGCCCACAAGCACGATCCCGAGGCCCTCTACTCGGAAGACGACCCTGTGGGCGGCGGCTCGCTGGGCCATTATACCGGGACCAAACTCGCCGGCGAAGGCGTGGCCAGGGCCATGTCCATCCTGTTCGGCATACCGACGATCATCTGCCGCATGGCCGTGCAGTATGGGCAATATTCCGATGGTGGCCTGCCGGGCATCTACCTGGCCGAAATCCTGGCGGGCAGGACGGTGGAGTTGCGCCAGGGTTCGAGCACCGGCCTTTCGGTCATCAGCAACGACGACGTCGTCCGCTTCATCGAGCCGCTGCTGGGCGCGGCCGCGGTCCCGCCGCCGGTGGTCAACTGGTGCGGCGACGTCAACATCCCCCAGGTCGAGCTGGTCGAGTATCTCGCCTCGCTGGCGGGTGTCGAGGCGGACTGGAAGATCGTCGAGCATGGCGGGTTTCCGGCGTTCAACATGGATCCGGCCAAGCGCCTTTCGATCACCGGACCGTGCCAGGTCGATTGGAAGCAGGGCCTGAAGCGGATGTACGAGAACATCTATGCCCCCAGGGAGGTGGCGGCGCACTGAGCGGACACGTCCGCAGCGACGACGGCGTCATGCCATTTCGAGGCCGAACCTGGACCGGATCGCTGAACAGAACAGCAGTGGGAGAAAAGCAATGCCGGACGCGGGCACCGATGCGGCGGTCGACACCGAATCCAGGAGCGTGCTGGACGCAGAGGCATCACTGCTGAACGCGGCGCAGGACGCGACCGGGCTGAGCGACTGGGGCGCCGACCGGACGTTCCGCATCGGCCTGCGCAAGAAGATCGAGGACATGCTGGAGTTGCCGCCATCGCAGCAGGAAGCATTGCGCCACACGCTGGTCAATGCGCTGGGGATCCGGCTCCAGGTGATCGAGGACGGGAAGCGCAACCCGGATATCCTGCTGGCAAGCATCGACCGGCCGCTGTTCATATTCGGCCTGCCGCGCAGCGGTACGACCTACCTGCACAGTTTGCTGGCCCTGGATCCGGAAGCGCGCAGCGCGACTGTCTGGGAATCCATGCATCCCTCGCCCCCGACCGATGCCGCGGCATTCGACACCGACCCGAGGATAGCCCAGACCCGGGCCGAGCTTCAGGCGCTGGACGAGATCGCGCCGGGCTTTCTCGACAAGCATCCGATGGCACCGGAAGACCCGACCGAGTGCGAGGCGTTCACCATCTATCACTTCAACACCATCGCCATCTGGGCGAGTTTTCCGATGCCGCGCTATGCGGAGTGGATCCGCTCCGGCGCGTCGGACGGGCTGTTCGAATGGCATCGGCGCATGCTGCAGCAGTACCAGTGGAGGGGGCCGCGCGGGCGGTGGACGCTGAAGTCGCCCAATCACATCTTCGCGCTGCCGGCGCTGCTCGCGGCCTATCCCGATGCCCGTCTCGTCCAGACTCATCGCGACCCGCTGCATACCCTGCCGTCGAACGCGAGCCTGGTTCACACCATGCGCGTGGCGATGGATCCCGCAGCCGATCCCGCCGAGACCGGGCGCGACGTGCTCGCCATGATGGCTGACGGCATCGACCTGTCACTGGCGGCGCGCGCCGATCCGGCGGTCGACAGGCGCATTCTGGACATCGCCTACCGCGATACGGTCGACGATCCGATCGGCACCGTCCGCCGCATTCACGAGCACTTCGGCCTTCCCTTTTCCATCGCCCACCAGCGCAACATCGAGGCAAGGATCGAGCAGGATGCCGCCAACCGAACCAAGGCCCACCGTTACACCCCCGAGGAATACGGCATGAGCGCCTGGGAAATAGCGTCACGGTTCAGGGATTACAGGCGAAAGTTCGCCGAATTCCTCGACTGATCCTGTCGCCGGAACTGGCTGCGCGATCGGCCGGCGCATCTGAACAACGTGAGAGGACGCAAGCATGACCGATTTTTCTGCCGGCACTTCCTGTCTGCAAGAGGCCGCGGTGGGGGGCGCCGGCCCGCTGGCGACGACCGACCAGATTGCCGCCGAGAAGCTCGCGCTGCGACTGTTCAACAGCCCGGAGGTCGCCGCTCTGCGCCCGTCTCTGCGGGCCATGCTCGAGGCCGACCCCGCCGCGCAGACACCCGATGGCGCACGCCAGATAGACCGGTCGCTTGACCTCTGGATGATGGATCTCGCGGTGTGCGAGGCAGTGGGCGACAGCCTGCGCCCCCGGATTGCGTGGCGGGCGGACAATGCGGCGCATAGCTGGTTCGGCCATACGATTCCCGGGACCGGCGTGGCGGGCGACAATCCCGACCATGTGCCGCGCGTGGCCTACATGGATGGGAGCGCCCGCTACGAGATCGAGGGGCAGCTTTCCGCCAATCCGCCCGCGCAGCTCAGCTTCGAGATTTTTCCCGGCACCCCAGGCGCCACCCCCCTGCGCCCCCAGTCGAACAAATCCCCCGATCTCGGTGCCCAGGTCGCGCTGTTGCGGGACCGGGACATGGAGTTCGGTGCCGATGGCCGGTTCTCCATTTCCATCGGGCCTGACGACCAGCCCGGCCGGGCCAACGTGATGAAGACGGTGGAAGGGCCGATGACCCTCATCGTCCGTGACGTGCTGTCCGACTGGAGCCAGATCCCCGCAAGACTCAGTATAACCAGGCTAGGCGCAAGTCCGTCCTCGCCGCCGCCGACCGAGGAGCAGATCCTGCAGCAATACCTCGCCGACCTGCCGGATTATGTCCGCTTCTGGTCGTCGTTCAAGAACAACTGGCTGGGCGGGCTGGCCGATAACACCATCGTCGGCCCGGTGGCACGCGAAGGCGGCTGGGGCTATCTCGGCGCCGGGCGTTTCAACCTCGGCAAGGACGAAGCGCTGGTCTTCACCACCAGCCGCGGCGGCGGCAGCTATACCGGCGTGCAGATCACCGACCCCTGGATGATCATGCCGCGCGACAGCCGCCAGGGAACGCTGAGCCTGAACAACACCCAGGCGGCGACCAACCCGGACGGCACTGCCACTTATGCACTCGCGCCCGAAGATCCCGGCCTCGCCAACTGGATCGACACCGGCGGGCTGAATCAGGGCTTTTTCCTGCTGCGCTGGGCGGGCATGCCGGCCGAAGTCGATACCAGGGCGCTGGTCCTCGATTTTCAGGTGATGAAGCTTGCGGATATCCCCCGCCGGGTGGCCGCAGGCGTCCCCCGGTTCGATGAGGCGGCGCGGGCGTCTCAGGTGGCAAGGCGCACGCCAGACTACAATCTGCGACTGGGCATTTGATCGGCCGTGCAATCGGCCCCATAGCCGGCCATCCGTTGTCCACGATCAACAGAAAGGCACCCGACAATGACCGAGCCCGTGAAGGTCACCTTCGTGATGGAATTGAAAGAAGAAGCAGCCGATGCGGTCTGTTCCAGTTTCGGCGCAACGCTTCCCGAAACGCGCGCCTTCCCGGGATGCCGTTCGGTCAACGCTTTCCGCAGCGCCGACCACCCCAATCGCGTACTGCTGCTTGAAGAGTGGGACAGCCGCGAAGCCTACGAGAAATACCTGGCCTGGCGCAACGAGGACGGGACGCTGGACCGCATGGCCGAGATTCTGGCCAAGCCCTCGATGCCCGAGTTCTGGCCAATCAAGCTCGCTTGACGCGGAGCGGGAGCGGGCCGCTCGCGCACGGCCCGCTCCCGCATACCGTGGACAGTGAGGCCCTGCGAGAGGATGAAACATGCGATTTTGCGCCGGAATCCGGCTCCTGGGCCTTCTGTCGCCCCTTGTGATGACAGCTTCTCCCCTCGCGGCCGCGCCGCCCGCAGCGGCCATGAAGGCGCCGTCGCTGGCCACTGCCGAGCAACTCGCCGCAGAGCGCGCTGTGCTGAAACTGAGCGGCGAACCGCGGATCAAGGCGCTTCAGCAGTCCCTGGCCGCAGAGTTGGCCAGCGGGCAGCTGGCGGATTCCCCCGATGCGAAATCGCAGGTGCAACGGGCCGTTCGCCTGTGGACCAGTGCGTTGATCATACGCGAGTACACTGCCGGCCTGCCGCGTCCCGCCATCACCTGGACGCCCGACGACACGCCGCACACCTGGTTCGGCCACACCATCGAAGGCATGGCGACATCGGGCGACAATCCCGATCACATCTATCGCTATGCCGCACTCGACGGGACTGCCCGCTATGTGATCGACGGCTGGATCGCTCAGGGCCATCGCCCGGTGCAGTTCAGCTTCGAATCGACCCACGGCACGCCCTCCGTCTACGGCTCCGGTCGCTCGTCCAGAAGCGCCGACATGGGCGACCAGATCGGCATGCTGACCGATCGCGACATCGCGGTCGACGGCGACGGGCATTTCCGCTTGACCGTGGGCGGCCCCGGCGGTGGCGGGAATCACCTGCCGCTCTCGCCCGGTCCGGTCTCCCTCAACGTGCGCGACGTGCTGTCCGACTGGAACCAGCGGCCGATCCGCCTGACGATCGATCGTGTCGATGGCGGCCGTGTCCGGCCTATCGGCTATGCCGAGCTCAGGCAGCGGGTGCTCGACCACCTTTCCGCCTATGTCCACACATGGGCTTCGTTCAAGGTGACCTGGCTGGGCGGAATCAAGCCCAACACCATTGTCGGCCCGGTGGGCCGCGCCGGCGGCTGGGGTTACATCGCCGGCGGCCGTTTCAGCCTGGCGCCGGGAGAGGCGCTTCAGATCACCACGTCGAGAGGCCCGGCTGCCTACACCGGTGTCCAGGTCACCGATCCGTGGATCGTCGCCCCCGACGGCAGCCGCCATCTGACGAGCCTCAACATCAGCCAGGCGAAGCCCGACAGCGATGGCAGCTATACTTATATCCTTTCGCCGCAAGACCCCGGCGTGGCGAACTGGATCGACAGCGCCGGTCTGCGGAACGGCTACGTGCTGCTGCGCTGGCAGCAGCTTCCGCCCGAAGCGACTGCGGACGGCCTGCTAAAGGACTACAAGGTGATCCGGCTTGCGGACGGTTTGCCGCAGGGATTGGTCAAGGTCACGCCGGAGCAACGCGCCGCGCAAATGGCCGAACATCGGTCGCAATATGCCAACAGACTGGCACCGCCGGATTGATGGCCGGCGTGTTCCAGGCCATGCGGGTGCCGGCGACCGGGGTCTGGAAGCATCGACGATGAACGGCCGCCAGGCCCCGCTGCGCTGATCGGGGCCGGCGTTCAAATGTCTCGCAGCGTGTAGACTCTCGCCGCTGTTCCACTGAACAGCGCCTGCTTTTCGTCGGCAGAACACGATCCGGCCAGTCGCTTGAACGCATTCCACAGGACCGGGTAGCTGCAGTGCGACTTGTCCGCCGGGTAGTTGCTCTCGAACATGCACCGCTCCGGCCCGAACCGCTCGATGGCGAACTCCACGTAGGGGCGATATGCCTCGGCCAGCACCCGGGACGATGGCGGCAAAGGATCCTCGTTGAAGCGCCAGCCGGAAAAGTGCCCATTGTTCAGCCCGCCCAGTTTCACCATGATGTTCGGGCAGGCCACGAGAGCGCCGATGCCCGCTTTCCATTCGGCGAGGACCTCTTCGTGTCGTCCGGCCCGAGCACCGAGCTCCGACACGCCGCCGAGGTGATTCAGGACGATCGTGGTACCGGGGAAAGCGTTGGCGAAATCGGGCACTTGCGGTAATTGCGGATGAAACACCATGAGGTCGCAGACCAGATCGTGGCGCTGCATCATGGCAAAGCCCTGGCGCATCGTGGCCGAACCGAGCCGCTCCGGGCCGACGTCGGCCCAGCCGAAATCAGGGTCCCACATCGCATTCAGGCGGATTCCCTTGAAACGGCCCTTTGCGGCCGCTGCCTGTGCGGCCAGCGCCTCGTCCACGCGTTCCGGAGGATCGTCGAAGTTGACCGCGCCGATGATACCCGCGCACATGTTCGGCGCACCGGGTTCGGCCAGCAACGGATCTGCGAGCAGGCTCAGGACATATTCGATTTCGCCGACCGGCCTGAGATGTTCCGGCCCCGTTTCCCGATAGGCCAGCCCGCTTTCGAGATAGACCGTCGCGCGGACGTTATGCCCTGCGCGCAGATCGGCGAGGTATTGCGCGACCCCGTAATTCGACCAAGGCCAGAGATGGTGGTGCGGATCGACAATCGGCAGATCGGGCTCGATGATCGGCTCCTGATGAAGCGCCAGCCAATCGGGATCGAAATAGGCGGCCCAGTCAATTTCGGACATGGTGTCCGGTACCTTCACGCTCATCGCTCGATCTCTCCCAATTGTCTGCACCGTGGGCATCATGGTGTCGCCATGGATCAAGTCGTCATCGCCAGGCAGTGCTTCTGCAGGTTTGCGGCTGCAGACTCTGCCCGACGGCAGCGTGGCCGAAAGGGTGGAAGACCGGACAGTCTTGTGCCCGACAGGGCGCGAGCGGCCAAGGTCATCCGTGTCGACCCGCCGCGCTATGGCCCACTGTGCGCACTACCCCCAATGTAATCTCGACGCATCTCCGAATCAATCAGGCAAGACCGACAAGTCTTCGTGCCTTCCGAGCCGCTTGGCAGGAGCGGTAAGAGGGCACGAACTCCCACGATAAAACAGGGGGTTTGCGATATTTCAGGGTAAGGAGAGGGTTGTGATGAGGGTACGGGGGACTGTGAGTTCGATCGCGCTGGCCGCGTCCATGGTGGTTTTCTCGGGAACGGCGAGTGCGCAAGGCAATCCCGCTGCGCAACCGGCGGCTCCGGCCGCGCAGCCCGATACGTCCGTTGGCCTCGATGACATCGTCGTCACGGCGCAGCGGCGTACCGAGCGACTGAAGGACGTGCCGATAACCATTACGGCAGTCACGGCGACGTCGCTCGCGCAGGCCGGCGTGAAGTCCTTGCGCGACATCCAGACCGTCGTCTCCGGCCTGACCTTCGGGGGCACCGGCAACCTTTCCGCGCCTGCCATCAGAGGCGTCTCCTCCACCGTCACGGTGGCCGGTGCGGAAAACGGCAACGCGCTCTACATCGACGGTGTTTACCAGTCGGCGCAGGTCCTGTTGAACGCGGACCTTCCGGATGTCGATCAGGTCGAAGTGCTGAAAGGCCCGCAAGGCACCCTGTTCGGCCGCAACGCCATCGGCGGTGCGATCCTGGTCCACACCCGTGCGCCCAGCTTCACGCCGACCGTCAATGTGTCGCTCGACGCCGGCGCCTATACGGGAGCCGGGTCCAGCCGGTCGGCCCCGCATGTGGCGGCAAAGGCCTATATCAGTGGTCCTCTCGTGGCCGACCTCGTGGCGGCAAGCATTTCGGGCGGGATCAATTATACCCCGGGCTTCCTGACGAGAGAATCGACCGGCGAAAAGGTCGGCGAGATCAAGCGCACGAACGTGCGGGGCAAGCTGCTGATCACGCCGACGACCAATACCGAGATCACCATTGCCGCCCATTACGTGGAGAACAACACGCCGGGCGAAATCATGAACTCGCCGTACAAAGGGATGAGCGCGGCAGCCGGCTATCCGGGGGTGGTAGTGCCCACGCTGCCCTGGCACACCGATTACAACGAGGATCCGGTGTTCGATGAGCAATCGGTCAAGCTGCGCAACTACGGCGTGAGCGCAACGATCAAGGTCGACCTCGATATCGGCAAGATTACTTCCATCACGGCATATGCGAACACGCGCAACGCGCAGGCGGATTCGATCCATGCTGCCAAAGGCTCGTTGAATTGTCTCACGAGCTTTACCTGCATCGATTTCTACTACCAGATTAATCAGCGCGACATCATGGAGGACATAAACTTTGCTTCGCGGCAGTTCGGAATATTCTCTGGAACGGTCGGGCTGTTCTATTTCGATAGCAAGGCTCACACGCTGAATTACACCGGGGGAGCGCTGCAGCCAGTGCAGTCGACTTTGCCGTCTTTCTTTCCCACTTTCCCGTTGTTGACGCAGGACAACAGCGTCCGGACCAAGGCGCTGGCGGGATATGGCGAGCTCACCGCGAAGCCGACCTCGCGCCTCACGCTCATCGCCGGCGTTCGGCTGAGCACCGAGAAAAAGCACGACATATCGACGGAGCCGCCGACGCCGTTTCCGTTTCTCGACAGGACGTTCAATTCCACGACGCCGCGGTTTTCGATCAAATACGATGTCTCGCCCGAGCTTAGCGCTTATGCGACCTATTCGATCGGCTACAAGAGCGGGTTGAGCGGCGTGACCAATCCAGGCAATCCCCCAACAATCCCCGCATTCCAGCCTGTCGCTCCGGAAAAGCTGAAGGCCACCGAAATCGGCTTGAAGTATGCTACGCCGAACCTCACGGCCAACCTTTCCGCGTTCTACTACGATTACCAGAACAAGCAGGAATCGGTCAATGTCGGCAACGCTGGCCAAGTGATCGTCCAGAACACCGGACCGGTGAGGATGTATGGCCTTGATTTCGATTTCAATGCACGCTTCACATCCAGGTTGAGTGCTCACGGCGGGCTGACCTGGATACCCGAGGCCAAATATCTGGACTTCCCGGCGGCGACGGCAACATCGACCGCGCGGGTGCCGTTCCCCGCGTCGGGCGATTGCGCGCCGTTCGGTGGATGCGGATCGTATCTGCCAGACCCGGCGGTCGTCGCCACCGGCCAGAGGCTGCTTCGCGCGCCGAAAGTGAGCGCGAATGCGACGATCGTCTACGACGACGGAACGTTCGACGCCAGCGCCACGCTTTCGTATTCAAGCAGGGTCAGGCACGACCTCCTGGATGTCATGCCGCAGCCGGCCTATGCGCTGCTGTCGGCACAGGCCGGTTACAAGTTCGACCAGTTCCGGATCGGCATCTACGGGCGCAACTTGACCAACAAGGCGGTCATTCTCAGCAACCTGACGTCCATCGCCGGTTTCCTGGCGGCCTATTCTCCCCCGCAGGAAATTGGGGTAACTCTGAACTTCTCCTATTGAGGGAGACATGACCCTCCATAGCGATATCTGCCGATCCTGAATGAAGGGGCGGAGCCGGTTCGGCCGGACCAGCGAGTCAGTTCGTCGCATGGTGTCGAGGGACGCTGCGACGGGCTGCAAGCGGCCCGCGCTGCCAGGAATGCGCCGGGAAATCCCTCCGGACCGCGTGGCGTTCCGGTTCAGGAAGGAAGTCCGGCGGTGGACCTGGCATACGGCCTGGAGCGGTTGATCGATTTCATCGGATCAACCGCTCCAGGTTATTGGATTGCTGCGTTTCCCGAACTGCCGGGTGATTCCGCCCGGCTGGAAAACGCCAGTGCGATCACGGTGACCCGGGTTGGAGAAGGGGCTGCAGGGTCCGCCGGCCCGATGCGGGCCAATGCCGGTCATCGGCGCCGCATGGCATGCATCATGCCTTTGCTCTCAATTGACACCCGCTTCCTATTGGACCTATGTGAGCCAGATGGCTGTTTTGCGACGCAGCCGTGGAAAAAGCGTGCGAACGAGAGGTGGGCGGTGGAGCCCGTGGTCACCAAGCGCAGCGATATGCCGGCGCAAGTCAGAGCCGAACTCCGCTCGGGCAACTGGGCTGAAATGGCCCAGGGAGATTGACCTGAACCGTCTGGCCACGATACCCGTCCGCTTCCAGGTGATTTCAGGGATACTGGAGCCGCTTTTGATGCGACGCATACCGATCGCGACGATCTTCCAGTGGACGGGTGGAATTAAAGAATAACGATTCAAACATCGGATCATATCGTATCAGAATATATAAAATATTACTTAAAAAATGTGGAGAGGAGCAATGGGTGCGCAAGTTGAGCCTCTGCTGGGCATGAGCGACGCCGAGAGCGATCCGCGATATATTCGGGTCATCACGGTTGCGCTGGGCGTCTTCATGACCGAGGGATATGAAAAGGCAACTCTGGAGCTGATCGCGATCCAGGCGGGTGTTTCCAAGAACACGATTTACCAGTTCTTCGGCTGCAAATCCGATCTCTTCAAGGCTGCGGTTCGGAATATCGTTCACGAGCGTTTCAAGGATTTGGCGGAGCCGCTTGACACTGAGCAAGACATCACCATAACATTGACGAAATTTGCATCAAAATATATGCAAGTGATAAATTGCCCCGTTTATGGCGGCTGCGCATTTTATGAAATACCCCGGCTTGTCGTCGCATCTGCTAATAGAGAGCACGATTCGAGAAGATTCTACATAGACGAGTTTTACTCTTTCTGCTGGGGTACGTTAAAGCAATATTTTGAAAGGCAGATGGATTTCGGTCGCCTGCCACGGGTGGATATTGCTACCTGTATCGAGCTGTTCTTTCAGCTGGCACACGGGCCTGGTTTCCTGATTTTCGACTACGACAGCCCGGATATCGAATCGATCGATCGCAAAATGAAAAATCGGGTCAAGATTTTCCTCAATGCATGTGCAATTCTGGCGGAATCAGAAAATAGTGTGCCTCTTCCGCGATAATCGCATTTTTTCTCTAGTTAGCAGAATACAAAATCCGGTTTATTGTTTCCTGTCAGAGGAGTATAACGGAGGCAAACATGTCGTCGGCGGATTGGCTCACTTGCAGGGCCTGGAATTTTTCTTTGCCATCAAGGCTGTAGTCTGAACTGCAGATGCGGCAATATGATTTGTTTGTGTGACTGTCATCGTGACTGCCTCTCCAACCCGGATTCATCAAGGAAGACATCGCAGTCGGGTCGATGAAAGCGATGTCCGACGTTGTCACGGAAGATCGCTTCGGGTCAGCGCCTGAGCCGGTTCGCAAGCGGGCAATGCCGTCGTGGAAGACGACATCGAGCGTCCATCGGGAGGAGGTGCATCCGTTGCCTGCCGCTTGGCAGGGAGGCGTGGTGGCCCTATCGTCTCGGCCCGGAAAAATGGAGGGAAGGCATGACCAAGTCGTTGCAGGACAAGATCGCATTGGTCACCGGAGCCTCGCGGGGGATCGGCAAGGCGATCGCGATCAAGCTTGCCGGCGAGGGCGCGACCGTTGCCGTCCATTTCGGAACCCAGGCAAGCCGCGCCGACGAGGTCGTCGCCAGCATCGAGGCTTCGGGCGGCAGGGCTTTTGCCCTGCAGGCGGACCTGACCGACGTCGGCTCGATTGCCGCGATGTTCGATGCCTTTGATAGAAAGCTGGCCGAATTCGGCACGAGCAAGTTCGATATTCTCGTCAACAATGCCGGCATCAACGCTGAAGGGAGCGTGGAAACGCTGTCCGAAGCGGATTTCGACCGCCTTTTCGCGACCAATGTAAAAGGCCTGTTTTTCACGTCGCAGTATGGCGTGGCCCGTCTGAATGACGGCGGGCGGCTGATCAATTTGTCGTCGATGGTCGGCCATAACGCCTACCCGACCGCAGTCGCCTATGCTGCGACCAAGGCGGCGGTAGACTCCATGACCCTGTCGATGGCTGCAGGGCTGGGCCCGCGTGGCATCACGGTCAACGCAATCGCGCCCGGCGCGACCGAAACCGACTTCATCGGCAAATATATGCAGGACGAAACTTTTGTCTCCTATTTCGCTGCGGCGGCTGCCTTGGGTCGCCTGGGGCAGCCGTCCGATATCGCCGATGTCGTGGCCTTCGTCGCATCGGACGCCGCCCGGTGGATCACGGGCGAGCGCATCCGGGTGAGCGGCGGCATGCATCTCTGATACTGTCCTCACAAACGCTTCGGTACTGCGGCCAAGGCATAACCTCGTCGCCGGCCAACATCGGTAGAAGGGTCAAATCGGAGATCGACAACGCAACCTGTGGCTACCAGAACTGAGCAATCCCTCCGCGCTGCATCATCAGTTCACGGTCGCAGAATGGGCACGTTATCGGTCGGGTCTGCGTAACGTCGCGAGCCGGCCGTTGCTCCCTCTCGCCACTGCCGGCGAGCCTTGTGCGGACCCCGACGGCAGCATACGCGATCGTCATACGATGCTGGACAGGCGCAACGGAGATGTCGAAAAGGCTCTGGCGACCTATAATGTCCGCTCGCGGCGAGTCGAACAGGGAGGGGCACACCCGCGATTCGCGAAACCGGTGACTGTGCGGTGTCCACCCCTGGCGCGATGAGCGCGGATGCGGAGTGAAGTTCATGCGAATGCCTCGCGCCTTCATAGCGTTTCGGCTGGGCGCGCCGCTGCAGACGGATTTTGCACAGACTTCCGTCGTTCCCGGTCGATCGGCTCTGGCATCCGGGCCGCGGCAGGCGCAAGTCTGGCCATCATGAGCCTGATCCATCACCCGGTGCACAGGGCACTGACCCGGCCACAGATGTTCGCCGGCGTGACATACAGCTTCTTCGTGGTGAATGCCGCGATCACCACGGAAGTCTTCCTGATCTCCAGGAGCTTCCTGGCCCTGCCCGCCGCGCTGGTGATCCATGCGATCGGCTATTTGGCCTGCCTGCGCGAACCGCGCGTGTTCGATCTGTGGCTGACGAAGGTGAGCCGGTGCCCCAGGGTCCGGAACTGGAAAAAGTGGGGTTGCAACAGCTACGCGCCATGAAGGCCTCGCACTGACATGGCCGTGAACGGAAGGCTTGCGGGAGGCATGCGGTGGCGCCGCAAGGAAGCCCTCGCCGGCGATCGCCTGCCTTATTCCCGATTCGTCGACGATAATGTCGTGCTGCTGCGCGACGGTTCCCTGATGATCTCGTTGCTCGTGCCTGGCCTCGGGTTCGAGACGGCGGACAGCGATGAGCTGAATGCCCACGCCGCCACGCGCGAGGTCCTGTTGCGCAGCACGCTCGATGCCAGGTTCGTGCTCTATCATCATGTCATCCGCCGCCAGGTGGATGTCGAGCTGGAGGGCCAGTTCGACGATCCCGTGGCGCGGCATATCGACCGGCTGTGGCGTGATCGGCTGGCCGGAGGCGCGCTGTTCGTCAACGATCAGTTCGTCACCCTCCTGCGCCGCCCGGCGCGGGGCAAGGCCGGCTGGGTCGATCGTGCCGCTCGCTTTCTCGGCAAGCGGAACCGCGACGACATCGGCGCCCAACCCGCCGATCTTCGAGCCCTGCGCGCGGCCGCCGGCGCGCTCGTCGCCTCGCTGGGGGCGTATGGTGCCCGGCTGCTCGGCCGCTACGAAGGCAGCGCCGGGCCGTGCTCGGAAGTGCTCGAACTGCTGTCGGCGCTCTACAATGGCGAGATGCGTCCGGTGCGGCAGCCGGATGCTGCCACCGATCTCGGCCACATGATCCCCTACAAGCGGATCCACTTCGGGCTCGACGCGCTGGAAATGCGCGGCGCTGCCGGGGCGGGTTTCGGCGCGCTGGTGAGCCTGAAGGACTATCCCGACTCCACGGCGCCCGGCCTGACCGATGGCTTGCTGCGGCTGCCCTGCGAACTCGTGCTCTGCGAAACGTTCAGCCCGGCCGACCGCCAGGTCGCGCGCGAACGGATCGACCTGGCCATTCGCCGGTTGCGGTCTGCGGACGAGGTGGCGGTGTCCGAGCGCCGGGAAATGCAGGCGGCCCGCGACGCGCTCGGCGTCGGTTCCGTGAGCTTCGGCGATCATCATCTGTCGGTCCTGGTCAGGGCGCCGGATCTTGCCGGGCTCGACGCGGCCACCTCCGCATGTGCGGCTGCGCTGGCGGATGCCGGCGCCGTCGCGGTTCGCGAGGACGTCAATCTCGAACCCGGCTTCTGGGCCCAGTTTCCCGGCAACGAGACGTTCATCGTCCGCCGCGCGCTCATCTCCAGCGCAAACATGGCGAGCTTCGGTTCGTTTCATGGTTTTGCCCTTGGCCAGGCCACCGACAATCACTGGGGCGATGCCGTCAGCCTGCTGCAGACCACCAGCGCGACCCCATTCTTCTTCAACTTTCATCACGGCGACCTGGGCAACTTCACCATCATCGGACCGTCCGGGTCGGGCAAGACGGTGGTGCTCAACTTCCTTGCCGCCCAGGCCCAGAAGTTCGCCCCGCGCACGATCCTGTTCGACAAGGATCGCGGCGCCGAAGCCTTCATCCGCGCCATCGGCGGGCGCTACAGCCGCATTTCGCCGGGCCAGCCGACCGGGTTCAATCCGCTGGCACTGCCCGACAGCCCGGTCAATCGCGCCTTCCTGCGGGATTGGCTCGCCGTATTGCTCGAAGCCAAAAGCCCCGAGGAACTGGCGACGATCGCGACGTCGGTCGATGAAGCCTATGCCAATGCGCCCGAGCTGCGCCGGCTCATCCATTTCCGCGAATTGCTGGGCGGAACCCGCCGGCCGCGGCCGGGAGACCTCTGCAGCCGGCTGGAGCCATGGGTCGCCGGGGGCGAGCATGGCTGGCTGTTCGACGACCTGGCTCCCGGCCCTCGCGGACGCCAGGACAGCCTCGACCTGTCCGGCCGGACGCTCGGTTTCGACATGACGGCCTTGCTGGAATCGCCCCGGCTCCGCACGCCGGCCATGATGTATCTGTTCCACCGCATCGAGGAGCGGCTGGACGGCGATCCCGCGATGATCCTGATCGACGAGGGCTGGAAGGCGCTCGACGACGACGTGTTCGCAGCCCGGATCCGCGACTGGCTGAAGACCCTGCGCAAGCGCAACGCGCTGGTGGGCTTTGTCACGCAATCGGCCCGCGATGCCCTGGACAGCCGCATCGCCACCGCCCTGGTCGAACAGATCGCGACGATGATCTTCATGCCAAACCCCCGGGCGCGGGCCGAGGATTATTGCACCGGATTCGGCCTGTCGCTGCACGAGCTCGAGGTGATCCGCACGCTGCCGGCGCACAGCCGCTGCTTCCTCGTCCGGCAACCCGACGCCTCGGTGGTCGTCCGGCTCGACCTGTCCGGCATGCCGGAAGTGCTGACCTTGCTGTCGGGGCGGGAGAGCACCGTCCGCAAGCTCGACCTGCTGCGCGGCGAGCTGGGCGATGCCCCGGCGGCTTGGTATGGCGAACTGACCGGCGCGCCATGGCCCGGTCAGCCATGGGGCCAGCCATCCGGCGAGCCCGCGCTGTGGACCGAGGCGGCGGAATGATGGCGTGCCAGGCACTGACCGCCGGCGCGGCCAATGGCATCGCCAGCGCCCTGCGCGCGGTCGATTGCGTCGCCAGCGAAACCACGACGGCCGCCTTCGCCCGGCTGTTCGGCGCCCACGGGCTGCTCGGACCGGCGCTGACCATCCTCCTGACGCTCTATATCGCGTTCTTCGCGCTGAGCCTGCTGGCCGGGCGGACGTCGCTCCGCCTCGCTGCCCTGGTTCCCCGGATGACCACGATCGGCCTGGTGCTGACCTTTGCCACCAGCTGGATCGCCTATCAGAGCGTCGTTTGGCGGCTGGCGACCGGCGCGCCGGACGAGCTGGCCAGCGCCATGAGCGGGACCGCCGGCTCCGCCACCGCGATCTTTGCCGACCGCATCGACCTGATCCTCGCCGTTATCGCGGATACCGCGACCAACGCCGCCCAAGGGGTGCAAGGCGCTGGCCCGGCCGTTCCCGCGGGCAGTTTCACCCCGGCCAACATCGTGTGGCTGAGCGCCATGCTGCTGCTGCTGGGCACGGTCGGCATCCTCATCACCGCCCGCATCGGGCTGGCCGTGCTGGTGGCGGTTGGTCCGGTGTTCGTTGTGCTCGGCCTGTTTCCCGGGACGCGGGGGCTGACAGCCGGCTGGCTGCGAGGCATCGTGCTGACCGCCGTCATGCCGCTGTTCGTCGTGGTCGGTGGCAACATGATCGTCGAGATGATCGTTCCCGTGCTGTCCGAGATGCGCATGAGCGAGGGACCGATCGACGGTCGGGCGGCGCTCGGCCTGTTCCTGATGGCGGCGGTCCATATCGCGCTGATGGCGATGGTCGGCCGGATCGCGACCACGATGGTCTCTGCATGGTCGGTGTTCGGGCTGGGGCAGGGAGCAGAACCGTCGCGGGACCTGGCGGGGGCTGAGGTGGCGCCTGGCCTGCCGCCGCCCGCTCCGGTCGCGCAACTCGCCCGGCATCCGGGGCTTGCCTGGGCGGCCGCGCTCGACCGGCCCGTGCCGGCGGACCTGGCGCCAGGGACCGCCGGTGCCGCCGCGCGGGGCCTTGCGCGGGCGGCCGGCCAGCCTTTCGCAGGAGAATTCGCACTGCCCCGCACGCCCCTCAATCGCCGCGCCCAGGGCATCGGCAGCCGTTTCGCGGCCAGTCGGCCACAATCGGCACGGCGGATCGTCCGATGACCGCACCGAAGTCTTCGCGCATGGCGCTGGCGATCTTCGCCTGCCTCGTGCTAGCCGCTCCCATCCGGGCTTCCGCAGATGGCCGCATCGCGAGCGCGATCTTCAGCGCCGATAGCGTTGTTCGCATCACCGGGCGCCAGGGGGTGCAGGCGGCCATCACCTTCGGCGAGGACGAAAGCATCGAGAATGTCGCCATCGGCGATGCCACGGCATGGCAGGTGACGCCCAACAAGCGGGCAAACGTCCTGTTCGTGAAACCGCTGCTGGCCCGGGCGCGGACCAACATGACGGTCGTGACCGACCGGCACATGTATCTGTTCGACCTGGTTGCCGGAACGGGCGAGCGGCCGGTCTACGTCATGCGGTTGCTGGACCCCGCCTACAGGCGGGCAGGGGGCACGAGGCCGAACGAGGCGACCGGGCAACCGGCCCTGACCGACGTGGAAGCCAATGCGGTTGCCGGTTCCGTCAGGGAGGCGGCAACCGATCCCGCCTCGCTCAACTTCGCCTGGACGGCCAAAGGCGAAAAGGGCCTGCTGCCGTCCCGGGTTTATGACGACGGTCAGGCGACTTTTATCGCGTGGCTGCCACGGACGCCGATTCCCGCCATCCAGGTCAGGAACGAGGCAGGTGTGGAAGGTCCGGTAAACTTTGCCGTCCGCGACGATGTCATCGTGGTCGACGGGGTGCCCGAAGTGCTCATCCTGCGTTCGGGCAGGAAACTGGCGCTGCTGGAGCGCGGCGCCATGGCGCGCAAGGCGGCGCAGGCGCCATCCGCCCCGGCGCCGGTCCCGGCATCGGCTCAGGCGGCACCGGCAACCTTGCCGGCCGGCCATGCCGCGCCGCTGCGCAACGTTGCAACGGAGAACTGACGCGTGCGCTTGAACCGCAACCTGCCGGGAGCAGCCGGCGACGACGAAGCCGACCCGAGGCTGGAACGCGGCGGCCAGGTGATCGACCTGGCGACCCGCAGCGTCCTGCCGGTTGTCACTCAGCGCTCGCCGGGACGGGAAGGTCTCGGCATGTTTGCCGGCATGGCGCTCGCCGGGGTTCTCGGTCTGGCGACACTGTGGTCGATGGACCGGGCGCGAACCGCGCGTTCGGACCCGCGCGCGGCTTCGGTGGAGCCGCTGGCGCAGCGGACGCCGGCCATTCCACCGGCAGCGATAACCCCGCTGCCGGCTCCCGGGCTTGTCCGACCGTTGCCGCCGCTGCCGCTGGGCCAGACGACGGTTGCGCCTGCTCTCGCCGGCAATCCGGCGGCGTCTCCGACCATCGTCTTCGACGCGGGCACCATGCCGGCAGCCAACCCGGTACAGGCCCCGGTGCCGGGCGTGTCTGGCACGGTCGGGACCACCGGCAACGGCAATGAAGACTTCGCCGGCCGCATCGGCGGGGTAGGCGGGGGCGCGGCAGTGGCGTCGGCGTCGTTCGATCCCGCGACCACGGTGACGCAGGGGACCCTGATTCCGGCCATTCTCGAGACCGCGATCGATACAGACGTGCCCGGCTATGTTCGTGCGGTCGTATCGGCCGACGTCCGGTCGTTCGATGGCCGCCATGTCCTCGCGCCGCGCTCCTCCCGGCTGATCGGCCAGTATCGCAGCGGCCTGCAGGGCGGCCAGAAGCGGGCATACGTCATCTGGACCCGGCTGATCCGGCCCGATGGCGTGGCGGTCAACATCGGTTCCCCGGCGGTCGGCTTCGCCGGGGAGGCCGGCCTGGCCGGCAAGGTCAACACGCACTTCTTCGAACGCTTCGGCTCGGCGATGCTGTTGTCGGTCATCGGCGGCCTCGGCACCATCGGTGGCAACGCGAGCGTGGTCATCACCGGCGGCAGCCAGTCCGCCGCTGCCGCCGCCGTCGGGCAGACGGCCCAGATCGGGCCGACCGTGCGGGTGAGGCAAGGCCAGCCGATCCGGGTGTTCACCGCGCGCGACCTCGACTTCTCCAAAGTCGGCTCGTGACCGGCATGGGGCTGGCCGACCGAGGCGGGTTTGGCGATGCCGGTGGCCGGTCCATCGGAATGCCGCGTGGCAGCGTCTACCTGCAGGCCTACCTGGAGCCATTTCGCCCGTGGCTCGAATGCGAGACGGTGACCGAAATCCTGGTCAACCGGCCTGGCGAGGTGTGGATCGAGGATGCAACGGAGGCGGCGATGCGGCCAATCCGTCTGCCGGAGGTCGATGACACGCTCCTCGCCCGGCTCGCCGCCCAGATCGCGCGTTCGAGCAGCCAGGGGATCAACCGCGAGCACCCGCTGCTGGCGGCCGTCCTGCCCGACGGGGCGCGGGTGCAACTGTGCGGCCCGCCGGCGACGCGGCGACACTGGTCGCTCGCCATTCGTCGCCATCGGCACATCAAGCTGCCGCTCGATGCCTATGACCGTGGCCCGCTCCAGCCGGCCCTGGCCCTGGCCATGCCCGACATGCAGGGCGAGCCGGTGCCGTTCCTGCGGGAAGCGGTTCGCCGGCGGCAGACCATCCTGGTGTCGGGGGGAACCTCCACCGGCAAGACCACCTTTCTCGACGCCTTGATGCGGGAAATTCCCGGAGACGAGAGGGTCGTCCTGGTCGAGGATACGCCGGAACTCTCCCTGCCCGGTGCGAATGGCGTGGGCCTGGTCGCGGTCAAAGGCGAACTCGGCGAGGCGAAGGTCACGGCGGACGATCTGCTTCAGGCGGCGCTGCGCCTGCGGCCGGACCGGATCGTGCTCGGCGAGGTTCGCGGCATCGAGACGGTGAGTTTCCTGCGCGCCATCAATACCGGGCACCCGGGCTCCTTCACCACCGTTCATGCCAACACGCCGCGCGGTGCGCTTGACCAGATCGCCCTGATGGCGATGCAGAGCGGCATCGGGCTTACGCGTGCCGAAACTCTCGAATACGCGACTTCAGTGATCGATGTCGTCGTGCAGCTCGACAGGTCGGGTGGCCAGCGGGGAATTGCGGCAATCGCCAGGGCGACCGATCTCATCTAACCTGTTTCGCGCCTTTAGAGTGCGATGACAAAAAGCCTGCCCTGAGCCTGGCGAAGGGTGGGAACCGGTTTTTGTCACTAAATCGCACGAAAACAGAACCGGGAGCATGATGGCATTGGTCAATCCAATGTCATCATGCTCTAGCGGCCCTTCCACTCGGGCGGGCGCTTTTCCAGGAACGCCTGGGCGCCCTCGCGGGCGTCGTCGGTGCGCATCAGGTCGCGGGCGCATTCGTCCTCGATCCGGAAGGCTTCGGCCAGCGATCCCGCCGCCAGGCCAAGGCTGGCGCTACGCTTCGTCGCCTGCACCGCCAGCGGTGCGTTCTGGCAGATTTCCGCCGCCCACTGCCGTGCGGTCGCAAGCAGTTCGTCCGGCGGGACGACGGCGTTGAGCAGGCCGAGTTTCAGCGCCCGCCCGGCATCGACCATCCGGGCCAGCAGCAGCATCTCCATGCTGGCCGCCCAGCCCATCTGCCGGGGCATCCGCGCGGTGGTGCCGCCCGCCGCCATGACCCCCCGACGCGGCTCCATGACCGCGAACCTCGCATTGTCGCTGGCGATGCGGATGTCGGTGCCCATCAGCAATTCCATGCCGCCGCCGACGCAGACGCCGTTCACCGCGGCGATGATCGGCTTGTAGATTTCCAGCCCCTTGAGCGTAAAATAGCCTTCGCCGTGATTGTTCATCCGGGCGTGAGTTTCGGAGTGGCCGAACTCCGCTTCTTCGCGGGCGATCGCTGCGACATCGGCGAGGTCACCCCCGGCGCAGAAGGCGTCATCGACGCCGGTGACGATCGCCACCCAGGCATCGGGATCGTCCCTAAACGCCTTCCAGTGGCGGAACAGGGCGGTGGCGTGCTCGATGTCGAGCGCATTGCGCTTTTCCGGGCGGTCGATCGTGATCAGGACGATGTGTTCGTCTTTTCGGTAGTGGATCGGCATTCGCCAGCTCCTTGCTCTGTCTGCATCCCTTACCGCGTGGACCGGTCCGCAGCCTGTGAATGGCCGCCTGTCGTGAAGTCCTGGCCAGATGCGGCTTAGGGGAGCGCAGGAAGTTGCGCCACTTGCTTGCCGCCAAAAACGAAACAGGCACCCGGGACACGTTGACGTGTCCGAGGTGCCTGTATCCGACCGGCATCAGCCGGTCGGTCGACGTTTCAAGTCAATCAGAAGTTATAGCGCATGGTCGCGCCCAGGGTGCGCGGCTCAGCCAGGGACTGGGACAGCGTGCCGAGCGTGAACGACGTAGCGGACGCCCCTGACGGGTTGGACCGATCGAACACGTTCTTGATCCAGGCCGAAAAATTCAGGCCAGTGCCGCCGATATCATCGAGGTTGACGCGAATGTCAGCCTGCTTGGTGGAAGGCACGATGACTTCAACCACCTGATATTCGCCGCTGTAGTGGAAATCGAAGTTCGAGCTCAGATTGCCGCCAAGAACCTTGTGCGGATAGTTGACGGTCACGCCGGCGTTCGCCGTCCACTTCGGCTGGCCCTGGGGCCTGACGGTAGCCGGCACAGTCACGCGGCCGTTGGTCGCGGCGGCAAAGTTCGCGAAGTTCACGTTGTTGGCGAACGAGAGACTATCGACCTTCACATGGACGTAAGCGGCGCTGCCGGTGAACGTCAGCAACGGAATCGGGCTGAACGTTCCATCGATTTCGAAGCCGCTGATCGTGAGGTCTCCGGCATTGACCAGCGTGGTTGGCGCCGCGACGGTCACAATCGAACCGTTTTGTCCGCCCACGGCACAGTCGGAAGCGGTGTGGCCAGCCGTTCCCAGGGCCTGGACGACGCAGACGGGGCCCAGGTTGGATGTCGAAATCGGAATCTGCGAGCCCTTGTCCTTGCCGATGAACGCGGCAACGTTGAGCGACCCGCGCATTTCGCCCGACTGGAACTTCAACTTCGAGCCAAGCTCGAAATCGGTGAGCGTTTCCGGCTGGAAGGTCTGAACCGAAGCGAGATAGGGATCGTAATCGGGCGTGTTGTAGCCGCCGGCGCGATAGCCCCGCCGGTGGGTGAAGTAGACCAGCGCGTCGTCGTTGATCTGCCAATTGATGCCGACGGTGTAGGTCAGCTTCTTGAACTTGGCTTCCGGCAGCAGGACGGCGCTGGCCGGCGCCGGCAATCCGACGCCGGACACGCATTGTGCCTCGGTGCCAAGGACACCGGCAATATCCGCAGGCGTATTGATGGCGATCATATTCGCGAGCGGGCTGGTGAACGGACCGCCGGGGAACTGGTTGGTGGTGCAGACCGACTGGCTGTCCCATGTATGCCGCAGGCCGGCCGTGATCGTCACACCCGGCAGGAACTTTTCGAGCGAGTAGTCGAGCTGGCCGTAGAGAGCCTTGCTCTTGTTGTGCACGTAAGACGCCGAAAGCGTGTGTTGAAGGCCGAAGAACGCGTTCACTTCGGTCGATTCAGTCCCGCCGGGGCCGTTGGGCGACTCGTTGAGGTAGAATCCGCCGAACGTGTACTTCAAGGTGCGATCGAGCGTGGTGCCGGACAGCTGGAGTTCGTCGCTGACCTGCTTGATTTCCCTGGTCAACGCCGTCGGCAGAATTGGCAGGGCCAGGCCGACGATCGACCCGTTCTGGAAGTTGTCGGTCGTGCGATAGGCGAAGATGTTCTTCAGCTGCATGTTCTCGGTGGGCACGACCGTCGTGGTGTTGGTGATGCCCTTGATGATTGTGCGCGCCAGATACGGGTCGAGCTGGGTATAGCTGACACGGTCGCCGACTGCGTTGACTGCGGCCTGCCTGGCAGAGAAAATGTTGCAGTTGATCGGGCCGCTCGCCGCCGGTCCGGGGCCATTGGTCCCGCACTGGGCCAGCGCCGGGATGATTGTGCCGGCATAGAACTGGGCAAAGTCGTAAGCCGGGCCCGATGTCGCTCCCGGCGCGAGCGCCGCGATGATCGTCGCTTTATCCTTGTCGTAGATCCCGAACGGCGTGGTGCTTGTGGGGAACGCGCCCGGCATGCCGCGGATTTTCGAGTAGTCGCCCACCGTGACGTTCTTGATCCAGTCGGTCGGCTCGATCAGCAGCGAAGCGCGGAACGACCTGGTGCCCCATTCATCCAGGCCATGCTGGCTGGGCTTGAGGTCGCCCGGCGTATACGTCGGGACGCCACCCGGAAAACTGACGGTATAGGGCGAATAGAGATAGGTCTTGGTGCCCATCCCCTGTTCGCCGAGCTGCGCCGCAAGGCGCAGGGCGACGTGGTCCTTGACGATGGGCAGGTTGATTGCCGCTTCGACCTGATAGGTGTTGTACTGCGCGATGGTGCCGCTGACATAGCCACCGAGCCGGTAATCCGGGGCCTTGGTCACGGTCAGGATCGCGCCGCCGATCGCGTTGCGACCGAACAGCGTGCCCTGCGGACCCTTGAGGACCTGGATGTTCTCCATGTCGTAGCTCTGGATCAGCGAGCCTGCGGTCGGCAGCGGCACGTCGTTCATGTAGACGACGACGCCGGACGGGCCATTGCCGGTCACCGAGCGGGACTGGCCGCGGATGACGACGAACGGCACGCCCTTCGAGCCGGCCGTCGAGATGGCCAGGCCGGGTGTGATCCGGCTGAGGTCTTCGGTGTTGGTGATGCCTTTGGCAGCCAGCACTTCGCCCGAGAAGGCCGAGATGGAGAGAGGCACCTTGCTCAACTGCTCGCCGCGGCGACGGGCGGTGACGACGATGTCGCCGAACGCCGGCCCGGATTCACCGCTGGTCGCCTGGTCCGCAGGGACCGGTGCGTCGGTGGATTGGGCGAGCGCCGCATTGCCCGTGACAAGCGACAATGTCGCAGCGCTCAGCCAGAGACTGTTGCGCACTGTATTCCTCATAAAATAGACCTCATCCTGCTGGTTCGATCTCGGTGATCGGCGCCCGCGAACTATCCATCGCGACGCCGGTGTCAACACGAGTGTTAGCCGTGCAACGCCGTCAGCCGCGGTCTTGCTCAATATGAGCGGGCGGTGTTGCGATCCTGCATCAGTCTGGACCGAATACCCGCATGAAACCGCCCAGCCCCGGCTCCGTCACCGATCGTGCCTTCGGGAAACAGGGCCACTGCGCCCGTCTCCGCCATTGGCCGGCGCTATCGCTCGACCTGCGCGCCGGCTCGGGCCTTGTCATGCCGGGCGATGAGGGCGGCGCCCCGGATCCAGCGCCCGACCTGCATCGATCATCCACGCCAGCCGCAGCATCTCCATGCTGCCGTCCAGCGCGTCTGCCGGGGTCCGCCGCATTCGTCGAGGCCCCTGAAACGATACAGGCACCAGGGGCGCGATGTGCCCATGGTGCCTGCATTCGACCGGCGCTAACCGGTCTGAAGGTTCGCCAGCTCGATCAGAAGTTGTAGCGTGCCGTCATGCCCAGCGTGCGCTGGTCCGCCAGCTGGTAGGACAGCGTGCCGAGCGCGCGCGATGTGGCTGCCGCACCGCTGAAGTTCCTGCGGTTGAACACGTTCTTCACCCACGCCTGCAGGTTGAGGCCGGTGCCGCCGACATCGTCGAGATTCAGGCGGATATCGGCCTGCTTGCTGCCGGGTACGTCGATTTCGACGACCCGATAGCTGGCGTTGTAGTGGAAATCAAAGTTGCCGCTCAGGTTGCCGCCCAGCACCTTGCCCGGGTAGTTCACCGTCACGCCGGCATTCGCGGTCCACCTGGGCTGGCCTTGGGGTTGCACCGAGGCCGGCACCTTGACGCGCGCCTCACCCGCGGCCGTGACCGTCGCGGCGGCAAAGTTCGCGAAGTTCTGGTTGCCCGCAAACGAGAGCTGGTCGGTTCTGACATCGACATAGGCAGCATTGGCGTTGAACTCGAGCATCGGCATCGGGCTGAACGTCGCGTCCACTTCGAAGCCGCGGATCGTCAGCTTGCCGGCGTTCACCAGGGTGGTCGCGGCATCGACGCGCACCACCGATCCCGCGACGCCGCCAAGCGTCGTGCAGTCGGACGTGGGATGGCCCGGCGTTCCGATCGCCTGGGGAACGCAGACGTTGCCGAGGTTCGAGGTCGAGACCGGCAGCTGATAGCCATCGTCCTTGCCGGTGAACAGGGCCACGTTCAGCGCGCCGCGCATGTCGCCCGAGCGGAACTTCAGCTTCGCGCCGATTTCGAAGTCGGTCAGGGTTTCAGGGGCGAAGGTCTGGACCGAAGCCAGGTAGGCATCGTAGGCGGGCGTGTTGTAACCGCCGGCGCGATAGCCGCGACGGTGGGTCACATAGACCATCGCATCTTCGTCGATCCGCCAGTTCGCGCCGATCGTGTAGGTCAGCTTCTTGAACTTGGCTTCGGGCAGGTTCGTGTTCGTGGCAAGTCCGGGAACGCCAGCGTTGGCCTTGCACTGCGCTTCCGTGCCGACGACACCGGCGAGGTCATCGGGGGTCTTGATGGAAATCATCGGCGCGAGGGGGCTGGCAAACGGGCTGAGCGGCGACTGGGACGAGGTGCAGACCGACTGGCTGTCCCAGGTCTGACGCAGGCCGCCGGTGATCGTCACGCCGGGGAGGAACTTGTCCAGCGAATAGTCGAACTGACCGTAGAGCGCCTTGCTCTTGTTATGAACGTAGGACGAGATGAAGGTGTGCTGCAGGCCGAAGAAGGCATTGACCTCGTTGGACTCCGATCCGCCCGCGCCGTTGGGCGATTCGTTCAGGTAGAAGCCGCCGACGGTATACTTCAGGGAGCCATCGAGCACCGACCCGGCAATCTGGAGTTCCTCGCTGGTCTGCTTCAGCTTGCGGCTGAGCGCGGTCGGCAGGATCGGCAGCGCCACGCCGACGATCGACGCGTTCTGGAAGTTGTCGGTCTCGCGGTAGGCGAAGATGTTCTTCACCTGCAGGTTTTCGGCGACGGTGATCGTCGTCGTGTTGGTCACGCCCTTGATGATCGTGCGGGTCAGGTACGGATCGAGCTGCGTGAAGCTGACGCGGTCCTTGAGCGAATTGGCCGTCGCCGCGCGAGCGGAAAAGATGTTGCAATTGATCGGGCCGCTGGCCGCCGGCCCCGGACCGTTGGCTCCGCACTGGGCCAGTGCCGCAATGATCGAATCGGCGTAGAGGTTGGCAAAGCCACTGCCTGCCGCCGGAGTGAGCGCCCCCTTGATGGCGGCGGCGGACTTGTCATAGAGCGCCTGATCCGTGCTGGCGAAGGCGAAGACGGCGGGCAGGCCGCGGATCTTCGAATAGTCACCGACGGTGACGTTCTTCAACCAGTCGGTCGGTTCGACGAGCAGCGAGGCGCGGTAGGAACGCGTCTGGTATTCGTCGAGGCCATGCTGGCTCGGGGTCAGGTCGCCGGGCGTGAAGGTCGGTACGCCTCCGGGGAAGGAAACCGTGAACGGCGAATAGAGATAAGTCTTGGTGCCCATGCCGGACTGGCCGAGCTGCGCGGCGACGCGCAGGGCGACGTGGTCCTTGACGATCGGAATGTTTAGCGCCGCCTCGCCCTGGTAGGTGTTGTACTGGGCGAGGGTGCCGCTGACGTAGCCACCGAGCTTGTAGTCCGGCGCCTTGGTCACGGTGAGGATCGCGCCGCCAATTGCATTGCGGCCAAACAGCGTGCCCTGCGGACCCTTGAGGACCTGGATGTTCTCCATGTCGTAGTTCTGGATCAGCGCGCCGGCGTTCGGCATCGGCACGTCGTTGATGTAGACGATCACGCCGGGCGCGCCGTTGCCGGTCACCGCGCGGGACTGGCCGCGAATGACGACGAAGGGAACGCCCTTCGAGCCTGCAGACGAAATGGCGAGGCCGGGGGTGATCCGGGCGAGGTCTTCGGTGTTGTTGATGCCCTTGGTGGCGAGAACTTCACCGGAGAAAGCCGAGATGGCGAGCGGCACCTTGCTCAGCTGCTCGCCACGGCGCCGGGCGGTCACGACGATGTCACCGAAGGAAGCCGAGGAGTCGTCGCTGGCAGCATCCTGCGCGGCGGCGGGGGCGGCGCTGGACTGCGCGTGTGCGACTCCGCTGGCTGCAATCGAAAGCGCGGCTGCGCTCAGCCAAAGGCTGGTCCGTACGTTCATAATTTGTCTCCCCTCCATCGTCGCAGATCATTTGCGACCGACTGAACGAGCGCTTGATCGAGTGAAATTTTGTGGGTGTCAAGGAGAGGGCCGGTGGCCAACTTCTATCGACACCGCTTTTGCCTGACAGATGTGTCGTGTACGCAACATGCCTGTTGCGGTGCCGGGGCAGGGGGCCTGATCGGGGAAAATGGCGCCGGTTGCCGAGCCAGAACGGTCACGCTTCGGTCAGCGGCACCGCTGGCGACATCGCCCACGCAATCGACTGGCGGGCGGCCGAGGCGATGGTCTTGCGGCTGGCGAGTGCGGCGCCATCCAGCGCCGGCAGGAAGTGCACGGCCACCGCCGCCGGTCTGGCCCGGCCAAGCACCCGCCGGAAATTGTCCATGCCCGGCTCATCGCCCACCCATGCGGTTGCCGCCACATCGGGGCCATAGTCAAGCCAGACCGGTTGGACGGTGATTCCCTCGGGCAACGGTTCCAGTGCTCCCAGCAGCGACGATTTGAACGGGAGGAGTGTGTCCCCATTGCCGGTCGTTCCTTCGGGGAACAGCGTGACCGCGCCCATCTCCATGAGGGCGCGGCGCAACTGCTCGACTTGCGCGGCGATGCCGGCCTTGTCATGCCTCGCCACGAACACCGTGTCGTTCTGCCGGCACAGCCAGCGCAGGAAGGGGACGCGGGCGAGGCCATCGTGGCCGACGAAAGCGCATCCGCTCGCTGCGGACAGGGCAAGGATGTCGATCCAGCTGACGTGGTTGGCCAGCAGCAGCAGCCGCCCCGGCGCTCGTTCGCCACGAATGGCCACCGCTATGCCGAAAATGTGGGCCACGCCGCGCAGAAATCGGCGCGGCCAAGGATTGTGAGGAACGTTTCGCACCCTTGCCAGGGCGCTCGGGCCGATGCAGGCGAGCAACCACGCGAGTGCGCCGAACAACCGGAGGCCGAGCCTGATCCGCGCGACCGCGCCGCCTGCCGTCATCGTGTCAGGACTTGCGTTCGTCTTCCCGTTCCGCAACCGGCTTGTCTCTGTCCAGTCGCACGCCGAACAGCTCCAGCCGGTGGTCCACCAGGCGATAGCCGAGCCGCTCAGCGATCTGGCGTTGCAGCGCCTCCAGCTCGGGATCCACGAACTCGATCACCTTGCCGGTCTCGACGTCGATCATGTGGTCGTGGTGCGCTTCGGGCGCCGCTTCATAACGCGCGCGCCCGTCGCCGAAGTCGTGCCGATCGAGGATGCCGGCTTCCTCGAACAGGCGCACGGTGCGATAGACCGTGGCGATCGAGATACCCGGATCGATCGCGGCAGCCCGTTCATGCAGCCGGTCGACGTCGGGATGGTCGATGCTTTCCGACAGGACGCGGGCGATCACCCGGCGCTGTTCGGTGATCCGCAATCCGCGCTCGGCACAGAGCGCCTCGATGTCGATGGGCTGTTGCACGGAAGCTGGCTTTCACGGTTGAATCTGGGGGCAACGAAAACGGCCCGGGCATCATAAGCCCGGGCGCGAATTGTTCAAACCCAAAGCGCCGGACTGTATCCGGCGCCGTCCGGTCGGCTCAGGCAGGCGCCTTGGCCTTCCGTCCGCGGCGGGCACCCGGCTTGCGGCCGAGGCCGATCTTCTTGGCGAGATCGCGGCGCTTCTCGGCATAGGCCGGGGCGACCAGCGGATAATCGTTGGAAAGACTCCAGCGGGTCCTGTACTGATCCGGAGTCAGGCTGTGGTGAGTCATCAGGTGACGCTTGAGCATTTTCAGTTCCATGCCACAGTCGAGACAGACGAGGTGATCGGTCTTGACCGAGGAGCGAATGGAAACCGCGGGCTTCAGCGGCACTTCCTCGACAACCGCCGGTGCCCTGCCCAGCCCGGAAAGCGCGCCATAGACGTTGCTGATCAGCGAAGCCAGGTCGTCGACGCCCACGCTGTTGTTGCTCACGTGTGCGGCCACGATGTCCGACGTCAGCGTGATCAGCGTCTCATTCAGGTCTGTCTGGGCATTTTCCATAAACTCGATCCTTCTTGTTGTCTCTTGCGACCATATTCTTGCGTAAGGCGTTAACTATCCGCCGTCCTTTTCTCTCTCTCACCCGCAAAAGCACTCGCCAGCGTGGGTTGGCGACTTGGACAGCGGCCGGCGGTTCGCGTTCCGGGCAGATGCGCCGGGTCGATTCCCGCGCAGTTAGGCGCCTGAACCGACAGCCATCGCCTCATGGACCCGAATTTTGAACAGTTCAAGTCCTCGATTGGGCAATGCGCGCAAAATCGGCATTTTTCGCCATTCGCACCCCAATCTATGCTCCGTCTTAGTCTATCTCGCGGGCGAAAGTTATAGCATCGGCGCGTTTGCCATCGGCGTGCCGATAATAATTCGGGCGCACTCCTATGGGTAGAAATCCTGCCGCCTCGTAAAGCCGGCCCGCATCATTTCCGCGCCGCATTTCCAGCAGCATGCGCCGGGTGCCCGCAGCTTTTGCACTTGCGAGAACGAAGTCGAGAAGCTGCTTGCCTAGCCCGCGCCGCCGGAATTCCGGCCGGATCGCAAACAGCAGCAGTTCCTCCTCGTCGAGCACTGCCCGCAGCAAGGCGAAGCCGGCGGCAGACCGTCCTTCGCCCGGCACCCGGCCGTCCTGATCGACTAGCAGATAGCGGCACGATCCGAGCAGCAGGGCATTCTCGACCTGCGCTCTCGTCCAGGCCTCGCCGTAAAATGGGTCGAACGCCGCGAGCATTACCGCCATGATTCGGTCGACGTCATCATGCGCGATCATGCCCGGCTTTCTCCCGGCAACCTGGCATCGGGGGCGCGGCCGTAGATTGGCGCGAGATCTGCGTGCAGCAGGGTGTGCGGCAGCTGCAGGGCGAAGCGGGTGTCCGGCCAGCAGGAAATGGCAGTGCCGTGGCCACGCTGCGCAACGAGCGCTTCTGCCTGGCTTCCCAGGACGAGCTCACCGGTACGCCGGCTCGCGACGTCCGGCGCGAGCGTGGCAAGCGTCGATGCCGGCAATCCGGCCGCGTCGAATGACTGACAGAACCACTCCCCATGGCCGGCGGTCGTCGCCACCAGCGCCTGTCCTGCTTCGCTACCGGACCCGGCGAGCCCGCGCCCGGTGAGCGCGACGAGTGCAAGGGTCGGAAAGCCCAGCACCGGGCAGTTCCAGGCCAGCCCCAGCGCGCGCGCCGCAGCCAGCCCGATCCGCAGCCCGGTGAAGCTGCCCGGCCCGAGGCCGACCAGGATGCGATCGGCCCGGCCCCGGTCCGGCAATTCGGCGATCATCGGCACCAGCGCCTCGGCGTGTCCGCGGCCGAGTATCCGGAGGTCGCCGGCGACGATCTCGTCATTCTCGAACAGCGCCATGGAGCAGGCCTCGGTCGCGCTGTCGATCGCCAGTGTGCGGTTCCGGGATATGCGTGTCATTCCCGCCTCCTATGCCGCCGCAGGTACAGGGGCAAGCTCGGGCAGAACGGGGGATGTGTCGCCCGAAGGTCGGTCAAGATCATGAAAAAGGCGCGGTAGCCGGCGGAGATCCGACGGCACCGTGCAGCGCCGCCAAGCGGCGGAACCGTGTGCCGCGAACGCCCGGATGCCGGATACCGCGCCAGGCTGTTTCGACCGACCAGAAGGATCGCCTGGTCAAGGCTGGATATAAACGTAATGTTTATCTTGCAACAACATAAAAAAACATCCAAACCGGACAGACTGGCGTTCTGGACCATTTCTGTGCTTTACCAAAGCGTTTGGTGGCGCGCATCGGGCGTGGCGTCCCAGCGCGAGAGGGCGTGACGATGGTGGCGGTTGCCTGCATCGCGAAGCTTGGGAAGGGAGCAGGAGAGTCCGGAATGGCCCCGATCATTTGCGAAGCGATTGCGACTGTTGAGTTGTCCATACGGCTTGAGTGGCAATCCTCAGCCGGTCGGCACTATCACCCGCAGGTGGAAGAGCTTTCAGCAATCGATGGGTTGCGGATGCGGCTTCGGCAATGGTGCGAGCGCGAAGGGGGGCAAGACCTTCAAGCTCCAGCAATCTGCTCAGGATGTCGGCCAGTTCAGCATCGGTCGTGTCATTGACGCCAAGCAGCGTGTCAGGCGTGGTGTTCAGCCCGTTGGCGATCGCTACCAGGGTCTTAAGGTCGGGACCGCGCTTGCCGGTTGCGTAATTGCCGAAGCGCTGGGGGCTCATCCCGCACCGCCGTGCCGCTTCGGCTTGGGAAATGCCCAGGGCCCGATACGTGGCTGTGATCCTGGAGGCCAGATCCATACGTTCCAGATATGCGAATTGCGTAGAGGCGGCTACCAACATGTGCAAATCGGTGGTATAAACGAATTGTTGATATCATCTCGATGATAATATAAGTAATAGAACATAGTTGATCCGGAGTGGTTTTGTTCTTGGCCGAGCGGTCCGCATGCGGAATGCCCGCGAACGAGCGCATCGCCGCTGTCGGTCGTCCCATGAGTTGGGAGAAGGGCGCGTGTTCCTGCTGGTCTGGATTGGGCTTTCGGTCCCGATGGCGTTCCTCGTTGGGCGGATCTTGCGTCGCGGCGCGGTTCCCGTGCCAGATGGTGCCGTGGCGGATGCCGCTTGCGCGCCGAAGGGGCGGGGCCCCGCTGTGCCTCCCGGTGCCGCGCTGGCGAGCGAGGCGGCTCGCCCGTCCGAAGCGACGGGTGAGCCGAAGCGCTGATCGAGGCTTCCACCCTCAGCCGGATCGCCGGTCACCCGGCAGACCTTCTTGCCCTTCAGGCGGCACGCACTTCGGAAACTTCCGGCACATAATGGCGGATCAGGCTTTCGATCCCGTTTTTCAGCGTCGCCGCCGAGGAGGGACATCCCGAGCACGCCCCCTGCATCGAGAGGTAGACCACGCCCTCGCGAAAACCACGATAGGCGACATCGCCGCCATCGTTGGCCACTGCCGGCCGGATGCGCGTCTCGATCAAGTCGAGGATCTGCGCCACCACGTCCTCGTCTGCCGGATCGTGCCCGATCGCCGCCGCGTCATCCTCGGCCGGCACGGCAATGCCGGCGGCATCGCCACCGGCAAACAACGGCGCCTGCGAGACGAAATGGTCGAGCAGCACTGCGACCACCTGCGGCTTCAGGCCAGACCAGTCCACCCCGGCGCCTGCCGTCACCGCAATGAAGTCGCGCCCGAACAGCACGCCGGTGACATCACCCAGGCTGAACAGCGCCGCGGCTAGTGGCGAGGCTTCGGCCTGCTCCTCGTCGGTGAACTCGCGCGTGCCGGTCGCCATGACCTGCTGGCCGGGCAGGAACTTCAGCGTGGCCGGATTCGGCGTGGTTTCGGTTTCGATGAACATGGCAAAGACTTTCGCGCGAGGGATCGCTTGAGGATCGTTCGCATGTAGGCTCGCGACGATCATGGTCAAGGGCGGGCATGGTCAAGGGCGGGCATGGTCAAGGGCGGGTCGGCTTCGCGTCAATGTTCACTGGCCCTTCATCCCCTGGCCCCATATAGCGGCGACATGAGCTTCAGCCCGCGCGCCGCCCGCATCGCCCCGACTCTCCTGGGCATCGCGGCCTTTCTCCTGCTCACCGGCCCGGTCGCCGCACGCGAGCAGGCGGTGGCGGTGGCCAGCGCGCTGCCCGCCCTCCCGCCGCAGGACAACCCGTGGCTCTACCGCGGCAGCGACGTGCCGCGTGACAGGGAATGGATCTTCGGCGAACTTCCCAATGGCCTGCGCTGGGCCATCCGCCGCAACGGGGTGCCGCCGGGCCAGGTCTCGCTCCGCATCGCCATGGATGTCGGCTCGCTGCATGAGCGGCGGGGGGAGGAAGGTTTCGCCCACCTGCTCGAACATCTCGTTTTCCGCCAGTCGAAGTATCTCGGCGAGGCCCAGGCGATCCCCACCTGGCAGCGGCTCGGCGCCACCTTCGGCAGCGACACCAACGCCGAGACGACGCCGACCCACACCGTGTTCAAGGTCGACCTCCCCGGCGCGACCCCGGCGGCGGTCGACGAATCGCTCAAGCTGCTCTCCGGCATGATGATCGCGCCGACGCTGTCGGAGAGCGACATCCGCATTGAAGTGCCGATCGTGCTTGCCGAAAAGCGGGAGCGCGGCGGCGCCACCGAACGCATCCAGGACGCCTTGCGCGAAACCCTTTACGCTGGCCAGCCGCTCGGCGACCATCCGACCATCGGCTCGGTGGAATCGCTCCAGGGCGCCCGCCAGGAAACCGTCCGCGCCTTCCATGCCCGCTGGTATCGCCCGGAAAACGCGGTGATCATCGCCAGTGGCGATGCCGATCCGGCCCTGCTCGCCGCCCTCATCACCAAATGGTTCGGTGACTGGCAAGGGCGGGGGCCGCGCACCCTGCCGCCATCGTTTGGCGAACCCACCGCACCGGCGGGGACCGATCCCGCCAATCCGGTGACGACAACCCGCGTCCTGGTCGAGCCGCAGCAGTCCCGCATGTTGACCGTGGCCTGGGCCCGCCCATGGCGCGAACATGCCGACACCATCGTCTACAACCAGGGTCTGATGATCGACCAGGTCGCGCTCGCCATCGTCAACCGCCGGCTCGAGGCCCGCGCCCGCAGCGGCGGCGCCTATCTGGCCGCACAGGTTGCCCAGGAAAACATCAGCCGTTCGCTCGACGGCACGTTCGCCAGCCTGACCCCGCTCGACGGCAACTGGAAGGCAGCGCTGGCCGAGGTGCGGGCCACCATCGCCGATGCCCTGACCAGCCCGCCCAGCCGCGAAGAAATCGCCCGCGAGGTCGCCGAGATCAACGTCACCTTCGAATCACTTCAGCAGCAGCGCGCCCTGTTGCCCGGCGGCAAGCTGGCCGACGACATGGTCCAGGCGCTCGACATCCACGAGACGGTCGCCTCGCCGGAAGTCGTTCTCGGCATCTTTCGCCAGTCGATTCCGCTGTTCACCCCCGATGCCGTGCTCCAGCACAGCCGTCGCCTGTTCAGCGGCGCCAGCATCCGCGCGCTTTACGTCACGCCCGACGCCACGGAAGCCGATGCCGCCGGGCTGAAGGCGGCGCTGCTGGAAAAGCCGGTCTCCCGCGCCGCCCAGCGCGCCGCGCTCAAGCCGGTCTCCTTCGCCACGCAACCGCCGATCGGCACGCCCGGCCAGATCCTCCAGACGGTCAAGCCCGGCATCCTGGAAATCGAGCAGCTCAACTTCGCCAACGGCGTCAAGGTCCTGCTCTGGCCGACCCGCGACGACCCCGGCCGCGCCACCGTCAAGGTCCGCTTCGGCACCGGCTACCGGGCGTTCCGTGCAGAAGATGCGCCCTATATCGCGCTCGGCAATGCCGCGCTGGTCAGCTCGGGCGAAGGCAACCTCGGCCAGGACGAGCTGGAGCGCATCTCGACCGGCCGCAAAATGGGCTTCGACTTCCGCATCGAGGATGGCACCTTCACGTTCACCGCCGAAACCCGGCGCGAAGACCTCGACGACCAGCTCTACCTGTTCGCCGCCAAGCTCGCCATGCCGCGCTGGGATCCCGAGCCAGTCACCCGCGCCATCGCCGCCGCCCGGATGCAGGTCGCCGCTTATGCCGCCTCGCCGCAGGGGGTGCTTGCCCGCGATCTCAAGTATCTCCAGCGGGGCGATGACCCCCGGTATCGCCCGCCCCAGGCGGCCGACCTGGCGCGCGTCACGCCGACCGGCTTCCGCGCCGCCTGGGCGCCGATCCTCGCCTCCGGTCCGGTCGAAGTGCAGGTCTATGGCGACATCGACCGGGACAAGACCGTCGCCGCGCTGACCAGGACCTTCGGCGCGCTCTCGCAGCGCCCGGGCACGCCGGCCCAGCTCTCGGTCGCGCCGCTCCCCGCCACGCCGCAGCCCATCGTCCTCCACCACCAGGGCGATCCCGGCGCGGCCGCCGTCGTCGTCTCCTGGCCCACCGGCGGCGGCAGCGCCGGCATTCCCGAATCGCGCCGGCTCGAAGTGCTTTCGGCGGTCGTCTCCAACCGCCTGCTCGAAGCGATCCGCGAGAAGCTCGGCGCCTCCTATGCGCCGCAGGTCTCTTCGGACTGGCCGGACGATCTTGCCAATGGCGGCACGCTGACCGTCATGGCCCAGATCCAGCCCGGCCTCGCGCCTCGCTTCTTCGCAATCGCCGACAGCATCGCCAGCGATCTCGCCACCCGCCCGATCGGCGCCGACGAACTCGCCCGCGTCATCGAGCCGATGCGCCAGCAGATCACCCGCGCCGCCACCAGCACCGCCTTCTTCATGTGGCAGCTAGAAGGCGTCACCAGCGACCCGACGCGGTTCGGCTACCTCGGCTCGATCCTGCGCGATTACACCGCGATGACTCCGGCCGACGTCCAGGCGCTGGCGGCGAAGTATCTGGTCAAGGACAAGGCCTGGCGGCTCGAAGTGCTTCCCGAAGCGCCGGGCTCCGGCCAGGCGCTCAAGGGGCAGCGGTAGAACAAGGGCGGGGCGCTGCCCAGCACACGCCAGCGGCGTAACGCCTTGGACCCGCGAAGCGACCACAACGGATTCGTCTTGCCGGGCACTCCACGCCCACGTCGGCTATCCCGTCAGCATGATCGACAGGCTCGCCCGCCGCTACCTCCAGGCCGCCAATATCGCGGCCAGGCCCTCGCTGGTGCGCGCCGCTGGCCAGGCCCTGTTCGATGCCCTGTGGGACGCCGGATACCGCCGCAAGGACGCCCCGCTTAAGCGCCCGCTGGATTGACAGGCACCGGCCGATCACAGTCATCGCCGTGGCCGCTTTGCAATTGTCCGGCCCAGTCGCTATGTCGCCGCCCCTGAATGGGAGCAATCGACGTGAGCAACTGGAATCCGGCAAGCTGGAAGAACGCGAACGCCTTCGAGGCCAGGCACCTTCCCAGCTATGAAGACCCTGCGGCGCTGGCCAAGGTCGAACAGACCCTGGCGAGCTTCCCGCCGCTGGTGTTCGCCGGGGAAGTCCGCGCACTCAAGGCCGATCTCGCCCGTGTTGCCGCCGGCAACGGATTCCTGCTGCAGGGTGGGGACTGCGCGGAGAGCTTCGCCGAGCTGACCGCGAACAACATCCGCGATACCTTCCGCGTCATCCTGCAGATGGCGGTGGTGCTGACGTTCGCCAGCAAGCAGCCGGTGGTCAAGGTCGGGCGCATGGCCGGCCAGTTCGCCAAGCCGCGTTCGTCGGATACCGAGACCATCGGCGGCGAGACCCTGCCAAGCTACTTCGGCGACATCGTCAATGGCATCGAGTTCTCGCCCGAGACCCGGCGCAACGATCCGGAGCGGATGCTGACCGGCTATTCCTACTCGGCCGCGACGCTCAACCTGCTGCGCGCGTTCTCGACCGGCGGCTATGCCAACTTGCGCCAGGTCCACAAGTGGACGCTCGACCACATCGCCGAAAGCCCATGGGCCAGGCGCTTCGCCGAGACGGCCGACCGCATCAGCGAGGCGCTGGACTTCATGAAGGCCTGCGGCATCGATCCCGGCAGCGTACCCCAGTTCGAGGGCACCAGCTTCTACACCAGCCACGAGGCGCTGCTGCTGCCTTATGAGCAGGCATTGACCCGGCAGGATTCGCTGACCGGCCAGTGGGTCGATTGCTCGGCCCACATGCTGTGGATCGGCGACCGCACCCGCTTCCCCAATTCGGCCCACGTCGAATTCCTGCGCGGGGTGGTCAATCCCATCGGTATCAAGTGCGGTCCCAGCCTCAAGCCGGATGCGCTGGTCGCCATGCTCGACCAGCTCAACCCGGAGAACGAGGCGGGCCGGATCACGCTGATCGCCCGCTTCGGGCATGACAAAGTGGCGGACGGGCTGCCTCCGCTGGTCGAGGCGGTCAAGGCTTCGGGTCACTCCGTGGTGTGGAGCTGCGACCCGATGCACGGCAACGTCGTCAAGGCGGAATCGGGCCTCAAGACCCGTCCGTTCGAGCGCATCCGCACCGAGATCGAGGGATTCTTCGCGGTCCACCGTTCGCTCGGCACCCATGCCGGCGGCATCCACCTGGAAATGACCGGGCGGGATGTGACCGAATGCACCGGCGGCGGCGTGGATATCACCGACGAAGGCCTGGCCGAATGCTATGCCACCAACTGCGACCCGCGCCTCAATGCGGCGCAGTCGATCGAACTCGCCTTCGAAATCGCCGACATGCTCAACCTCGAGGCCCAGGCCAAATCGCCGGCATGAGCAAAGGTCCGCCGGCACCGCGCGAACTGTTCCGCATCGCGGTGCTGGCGGTTCTCGTCGGCCTCGTCCACCTCGCCGGCACCGCCGCCACGCACGAAAGCCGCCTTGCTGCCCAGCGCGCCACCGACGCACAACTGGCGCTGCAATCGCTCAACGTGCGCGAAGCCCTGCTGACCACGGCGGGCAACAACCCGGGCCATGACAACGACGTCCGCGCCGCACAGCTGGGCGAGGCACTTCGGCTGCGCCACGGCAGCGGCGGCATTGTCGAACTCCAGGGCAAGGCGCGGCAGGCGGCTACCCGCAGCGAAGCGCTGGCGCTGATCGCCAGCGAATACGGCCTCGCCGAAGCCGGCCTGCAAGTCGCCATCCTGCTGGTGGCGGTTGCTGGCCTGTCCACCGCGTGGCGGTTGCTGGGGAAGGGGGGGCTTGCCCTTGCCGGACTGTCGCTGCTGGTCACGCTCGTCGCCAGCGCGGATTGGGTTCTGGTCTGAGCCTTTGCAATCCGGATTTTCATGCAGCTTCGTTGCGTATAGGTACGAGCAAGAGAAGTTTGCGGGTCAAGGGGGCTCAGCCCCCTTGCGGGTGCAGGACGGCGCCCTGCTATGCTTTACGTCAAGCCGTATATCGCTGCGGCAATTCCTCGAACAGCTGTGTCGCCGCAACCTGCGCAGCCGGCAGGAACGGCTGCAGGGCCAGCGCCCACTGCGCCAGTTCGTTCATCTTGAGCTGATGTTCGAACACCAGCCCATGGCTCGCCCCACGCCGCCAGGCGACGCGGGCATAGCAATCGGGAATGCCGGGAATCGCCAGCCGCACCGGCTGCCGCAGTGCCAGTTCGCTGGCCAGCGCCAGGCCGACCCCGCCGGTGCCGATATCCCGCAGCACGCCTTCGATGCCCTTGCCATCGGCCCAAACGCGCATCCCGGTGCGGATGCGCAGGCGCACCGGGCGGCGAGGATAGGGGCTGGACTCCTCGATGAACGCCTCGACGTCGATCGGCGCGGTGAACTGGAAGCCCGCCTCCAGATCCCGGTTCCACACCCGCTTCATCGCGAACGTCTCGCCATTGGCGAGTTCGAGCAGGACATAGGTTTCGGGCGGCATGGCATTGAAAAACCGCAACTTGCAGCCGCCGCTGGACACGTCGCGGACGATGCAGGGATATTCGCCGCTCTGGCAGATCAACTTGGCCGAGCGGATCATCAGCGAGGCGCGCTTGCCGGCGCGCATGTCGACCACGTGGCCCTGCTCCGGGGAAGGCGGGATCTGGCTCATGTCCGTCATTCTCGGGCGCTCCCATGCCCCGGCCGGAATGCCGGGATGCGCGGTAAAACCCCTATTAACCAAATTCGGTGAACAGTCGGTAAATCCCGCCTCCGCGTAAATCGGCAGTTCTGTCTTCAGGCCCCGGCAAACTCGCCCAGGCCCCGGTTCCCTCGTGCCGAGGCATTGTCCGAGGTCCGCAGTCCCCGGCTGGCACAGGCAGTTGCGGATATTCGCAACCGCAGGATTGCTCCTGCCCCGATGTGCCGACATACCGGCGGCATGGTTGGCAATCGTTTGTTGAGGCTGGGAATGTTGGCGCCCATCGCTCTGACCCTGCTGGCAACCCCGCCGGCCCGGGCCGACAATCTGGTCCTCACCGCCAACCAGCAGCTGCGCTACGGCAGCTTCGCCGTCCCCGGCACGGGTTCGCGCACCGTTTCCGCCACCGGCCTGGTGACCGATAGCGGCGTGCTCCCGGTCTCCGGCCCGACCGGCCCGGCGCAGTTCACTCTCGCCTTCGATCGCGGCGGCGGCAGCAACCCGGTCACGCTCGTCATCCAGGTCCTGCTCGGAAGCGTCGGCCCGGTTAGCCAGGGCGGTGTAACCGGTGCGCTCTCGGCCTTCACCACCGATCTCCCCGGCGTCCCGCTACTGGTTCCCGGGCAGGCTGCGATCCTCAGCCTGCCCAGCTGCGCCACCCGCATCTGCACCCGGTCTTTCCGCGTCGGCGCCCGGCTCGATGTGACCCGCGCCAGCGGCGGCGCGGCGCTCACCATCCCGCTGCCGGTCAGCGCCACGGTCCTGGCAGTGCTGTGAAGCGCGCCGTGCTCCTCCTGGCCGCCACGGGTAGCCCGGCCATCGCTGGTGGTCTTTCCTCCAGCGCCATCGGAACTGCGCAAGCCGAAGTCGCAGTTCCCCTTGTCGCCACGCGCGAGGCCGATCTCGATTTCGGCGCAATCTTCGCCACCACCGCCCCTGGAACTGTCATTCTCGGCGCGGACGGCACCGCCAGCTACACCGGCGGTGTCCGCCCGGCCTGTGTGCCTGGAGCCTGCGGCCCGCTCCACCCCGCTGCCTTCGCTGTCGCAGGGGAGGGGGGCCGCGCTTACCTGGTCACCCTGCCGACAGCGATCACCGCGACCGGCACGACTACCGCCGGCAGCCCGGCCCCCCCGCTCGCCGTGGCCGAGCTCACCGTCCGCACCGCCAGCCGCCCGGCCGCCGGCCCGGGTGGCCAGCTCGACGCGACCGGCCATGACCGCTTCGAGGTCGGTGGCACGCTCCACGTTCCCGCCGGCATTCCCGCCGCCGGCTATCGCGCCATCATTCCCGTCATGGTCACCTACGGCTGAAGCGGCCGCGCTGGCGGCCAGGTACTTGCCCATAACCGGCAATTAACCCCTGCCACAGTAATGCAGGCCTGCTGCCGGCAGACGCCATGGCCGGTGTACATGGCGGCAGTCGCGGCAGATGCCGGGTGTTGGCGGGGGGCTTGCCGGATGAGGGAATTGCTTTCAATCGAAGGGAGACGCGCAGCCGTGCTGGCGTTCGCCGGTGCGGTTGCCGCGCCGGCGCCCGGCTTTGCCGCCAGCGGCAATTCCGGCAGCAGCGGGGGCACCGCCACCGCCACTGCGATCGTTCCGCTGAACCTGGACCACAAGAACGGCAGCGAACTCCGCTTCAGCCGTTTTGCTGGCGGCAGCGGCGGCACGGTCACCGTGGACCCGGTAACCGAGCTGGCCACGGCCACCGGCGGAGTTACCTTCGTTCCCGGCCAACCCGCCGCGGCCGACCGGTTCGTTGCCACTGGCGATCCCAATCGGCAGATCGGCATTGTCGGCGGATCGGGAACCGTCACCTCTGGGCCATGGTCGATGGCCGTCTCGGCCACGCCGGCCCAAGCCAGCGCCAACCTGTCGGCCGCGGGCACGCTGACGTTCTCCGTCGGCGGCACGCTGACCGTCCTGCCCAACCAGCCTGCCGGCCACTATTCGGGAAGCTATGCCGTCACCGTCGCCTACCAGTAGGCGGATTGCTAGATCCGCGTTGCCGCTCCGGCCGGTTTTTCCGGCTTCCGGCTACTGCCGCGCGGCCTTGGCTGCTGATGACGGAATGCCCGCTCGAGCTGCCGAAATAAGTAAAGGCACATAACTGTGCATTAACTTCTTCCCCTTAGTAAGCAATAGCGCGGAGGGGGGAAAAAGCCTCCTTGCGCAACGGGATCGTGCCCGGTCCAAAAGGGGTTTGGCCGGGCGCACAGGTAGGGATTTTCGCACCATGAAGAAGTTCGTTCTCGCCGCCGCGCTGGTGGCTTTCTCCTCGGGCACCGCTTTCGCCGCTTCGGGCAACACCTCCACCGCCACCGGCTCGGCCGCCGCCACCGTCGTCGCGCCGATCGTGCTGACTCACACCAGCGGCGCTTCGCTCAACTTCGGCAAGTTCACCACCGGCACCGGCGGCACCGTCGTCGTTTCGTCCGCCGGCGCCGCCTCGGTGACCGGTGATGTCGGCATCGTTCCCGGCTCGACCTCGTCGGCCGACGCGTTCACCGTCGCCGGTGACGCCAGCCGTTCGTTCTCGATCGCGACGACCGGCGGCTCGGTGACCTCGGGCGCCGCCTCGATGGCGTTCACCACGGCGCCTTCCGCCGCCACCGGCACCCTCAGCACCTCGGGCGCCGCCTCGTTCACCGTCGGCGGCACGCTGACGGTCGCCAGCACGGCGGTCGCCGGCGCCTATACCGGCACTTACACTGCCACGGTCACCTACAACTGAGCCAAACCCGGAACACCGGCCGGGGCGAACCGCTCCGGCCGGTGTTCCCGGCCCCCCCGCCAGCGGGGCAAGGGCCGGACCGGCCCGCTTCGGGTGCGCCGCGCCACCTCATCCCCACGACAGGAACGGTTTCGCCGATGCGCCTTTCCGCAGCCCTGATTGCTGGCGTCGCACTGCTGCCCGGATCGGCGATTGCCGGCACCGGCAGCACGAAGACCGTGACCGGGTCTGCCGCGGCACAGGCGATCGCGCCGCTGACCCTGGTGCACTGGGCGGGCCGGGAACTCGATTTCGGCCGCTTCGCCACCAATGGCAGCGGCTCCGTCACCGTCAACGCGGTCACCGGCGCCGGGTCGGTCGCCGGTGGGGTCTCCTATGTCAGCGGTTCGACGCCGAACATGGACTATTTCATCGCCTCGGGAGACCCTGGCCGACTGCTCGGCATCGTCACCGGCAGCGGTACGATCAGCGCCGGGGCCGCGACGATGAGCTTCACCACCACGCCGATGCTCGCAGCGGGCTTCCTGCCTTTGACCGGCTCGGGTTACTTCACCGTCGGTGGCACGCTCACCGTCAATGCCGGGCAGGCGCCGGGCCAGTATACCGGCAGCTACAGCGTCACCGTCACCTATCAGTGATCGGGCCAGTGATGAGGCACCTGATCTGCCCAGCGGCCGGAGTTTTCCACAGCCGGCCGGTTGCCATGAATACGTGAAGTCCCGTAGTTCCTGAGCCTCCCGTAACCGGAGCCGCCTCAGCCGATGCCCCGTATTTTCCGCGCAGCTCCCGCCATTCCGCTGCTCCTGCTGGCCACGTCCGCCAGCGCCCAGCTCGGCGCTCTCCAGGGCGCCGCTCCATCCGAGACGCCATTGCCCGCCACGCCCCATGTCGCCGCTCCGGCAGGCTCGGTCGGCGGCATGGGCGATATCAACCTCTACCCGAAGCGCGTCGTGATTTCGGACCGCGAGCGCACCGCCAGCATCGGCCTCTACAACCGGGCGGCGAGCACCGGGGACTACGACATCACGCTGACCGAACTGGTCATGACGCCCGATGGCCGTCTGCTCGCTCCCGCTGCAGTGGCGGAGCCTGCGCTTGTCTCCCGCCTGCGCTCGGCCCTGCCATTGCTCAAGTGGTCTCCTCACCGCGTCACGCTGCCGGCCAACGAGGCACAGATGGTCCGCGTCATGGTCCGCATCCCGCCCGAGCTTCCGCCCGGCGAATACCGCGCCCACTTCAACGCCATCGCCGTGCCGCCGCCGACAGATGAGATCGCGGTCGAGCAGACCGGGCCGGACGGTGTCGGCGTCCGCATCGTGCCCCGGTTCGGCATTTCGATTCCGGTCATCGTCCGGGTCGGGGAGACGACGCTGACCGCCGGTCTTGCCGGTCTCCAGATCGCCCGTCAGGCGGATGGCAGCCCGGCGTTCACCGTGCGTGTCAGCCGCGAAGGCACCCGCTCGGCCTTCGGCGACATTGCCGTCACCGCCCCCGGCCTCAAGAAGCCCCTGGCGGAGATCCGTGGTGTCGGCGTCTACACCGAGATTGCCGAGCGCACGGTCCAGATCCCGATCGATCCCAAGGCCGATCCGGCGGCCTATGCGCGCGGCGCGAAGCTGACCATCACCTATACCGACGATGACGCGACGCCCGGCAAGGTCCTCGCCCGGCAGGACTTCACCGTGCCGTGAAGCCAGGACGCAGGCGCCAGGTGAAGGCAGGGGCGGCGCTGATCGGCGCCACCCTGCTGGTCTATGGCGAAGAGTCCGAACCCCCGGCCATCCCCGGTGACGGGCCTCGCCCCGACCACCCGCGTCCGCGCCAGCCGACGACGATGCCGCTGCCGGCAATCGGCTTGTTCCAGCTCGGACCTGTCGCTCCACCGAAACGCGCGCCGCATGCCCACCGGTTGCCGCATCGCGCCGATCCGGCGTCGTCGCCGAGCATCGCGCCGTCTGCTCCCGAACCCGCGCCGATCGAAATTGCCGCCGCCGATTCGCCTGCCCCGGTGCCATTGCCGATAGCAGAGGCACCGCCGCCGCCGGAATCCGTCGCTGTGCCCGAACACGCCCACGACGAACCAACCCCCCCCGAAGTGCCCCCGGGTCCCGGCCTGGCTGTTTCGACGCCGGAGCCTTCCGTCACAGCGACGCCTCCGCCGACAGCGCCTTCGCCTGAACCTGCAGCCGTCGCTGCCCCTCCGGCCGCGCCCGAATTGCCATCTGCGCAGGCCGTCGCTCCGCCGCCGGTCCCGACCGAGGTCACCCACCTCGCGCTGGCCATGCCCGCACCGGCATTCGGCCATGCCCCGGTCGCGACGCCTTCTGCCCCTGACCCCGCTGCCGCCCTCGTCACTCCACCGGCCCCGGCCTCCCGCTTTCCCGCGCCCGCCTTCGGCCGCACCAGCCCGGACCCGGCCCAATTGGTCCTGCCGCATCCCGCGATGCCGGTGGGCGTCACCGCCGTTCCCACCGCGACGCCCTCCGCCGCGCTCACCCCACCCGGCCCCCCGCCGATGGCCGGCTTCGTTCCCGCCGCGCCATTCACCACCGACGACGAGCTGATCCTCCAGCTCGAAACCGCCCAGGGTGAATTGTCCGATACGATCACCGCCTATGGCACCCGCGCCGGCGTTTATCTCCCGCTGGGCGAACTTGCCCGTCTGCTCGATCTCGCCCTGACCGTGAGCGACGATGGCCGTTACGCCGCCGGCTGGGTCCTTGACGAAAAGACAAGCGTCGCTGTCAACCTGCGCGAGGGCACGCTCCGCATCGGCGACAAGGAACTCCACCTCGCCCCGCGAGATGCCGCCGCGTCCGAGGGCGAGCTTTACCTGCGTGCCGAGCGTTTCGCCGACCTCATGCCGCTGGCGCTCGCGGTCGATCTCCGTGCCCAGACGGTCAAGGTCCGGACCCTGCGGCCTTTCCCGTTCGAGCAGCGCGCCGCCCGCGAGGATGCACGCACCCGCCTGGCCAATCGCGCCAGGGGCGGCCCGGACCGCCGCTACCCGCGCGAGCCGGACCCGTGGTCGGGGCTGTCGTTCCCGCTCGGCGATCTCGAACTGCGCGGCATTTCCGATACCGGCCGTGGCACCCGTGGCGAGGCCGACCTGCGCCTGTCCGGCGATCTCGCCTTCATGACCGCCCGCGTCTTCGCCGGCACCTCGACCCCCGACGGCCTCGTCGCCGCCCGCGTCCAGCTCGGCCGCCGCGATCCCGATGCCCACCTGCTTGGCCCGCTCAGGGCGACCGAGTTCCAGCTCGGCGATGTCGGCACCAGCGCGCTGCCACTCGGCCTGCGCGGCATCGCCGGTCGCGGCGCGCTCGTGACCAATCAGCCGCTCCAGCAGCTTTCGGTGTTCGACCGCATCGACCTGCGCGGCGAACTCCCGGCCGGCTACGAAGCCGAACTCTACCGCAACAACACGCTGGTCGACTCGACCCGCTTGCCGGTCAACGGCCAGTACGAATTCCTCCAGGTTCCGGTGGAGTTCGGCCTCAACGTGTTTCGCCTGGTGCTCTACGGCCCGCAAGGCCAGCGCCGCGAGGAGGTCCGCCGGATCAGCGTCGGCGACGGCCGCCTGGCCAAGGGCGAGCTGATCTACAACGCCGGCTTCGCCCAGAAGGACGTCAGCCTTGTCGGCGTCCGTGCGCCGAACTTCGTCCCCGGGCAGGATTACGGCGCCTGGCGCGCCACCGCCCAGTTCCAGTACGGGCTGACCACCGGCCTCACCGCGGCGTTCGGCGGCGCCTGGTATCAGGCCGGCGGCTCAACGCACTGGCTGGTCAGCTCCGGCCTGCGCACGGGCCTCGGCGGCCTCGCTGCCCGCCTCGATCTCGGCGTCGAGGATGGCCACGGAACCGCGATCGCCACCGGCCTCGGCGGCCGCACCTGGGGGGTCAACTGGACCGCCGGCCATGCCGAATACCTCGGCCGCTTCACCGACGAGGTCCGCGCCTTCACCGGCGAGGCGCTGCGCCGCGCCAGCCGCTTCGACCTCTCCGCCAACCTGAGGCTCGGACCGACCCGCACCCTGCCGCTCGCCGCCCGGCTCGAACGCACCGAATATGCCGATGGCCGCAGCGAGATCGATGCGAGCCTGCGCGGCTCGATGCTGGTCTCGCGCGTGCTCGCCTCCAACTCGCTGGCCTTCACCCGCACCACCGGCCCGGGCCAACCCGGCCAATCGCAACTGACCGGCAGCTTCGATCTGGCCACGCTTTCGGGCCGCAAGACCCAGTTGCGCGGTGCGCTCGACTACACCCTGACGCAAGGCCCCCGCCTGGATGCGGTGCAGTTCGAGGTCGATCGGGCATTCGGCCCGGAAACCCTGGTCAAGGCCTCGCTTGCGCGCACTTTCGCCACCGATGAGACGGCCTTCGGCTTTTCCGCCATCCGCCGCTTCCGCAGTGTCTCGCTGGCATTCGATGGCACGTATGCGGTCCCCACCGGGACATATGCCGCGATTCTCCGGCTGGGTTTCGGCTTCGGCCGCAATCCGCTCAGTCGCCGCCTGTTCACCGCCCGGCCCGGCCTGTCCGACAGCGGCGCCGTCGCCGTGCGGGCCTGGGCGGACGAGGATGGCGACCATGCCTACACGCCGGGCGAGCCGCTGCTGCCCGGCGTCGCGTTCGACACCGGCTCGGCCAGCAGCAAGACCGACCGCGACGGCATCGCATTGATCGGCATGATCGGCGACGGCACGCGGACCGGCCTGCACATCGATGGTGAATCCCTGCCGGACATCGCCATGGCGGCTTCCAGCGACGGGATCGAACTGGTGCCCCGCGCCGGCCACATCCACGTCAGCCAGTTCGCCATCGAGGCCTTGAGCGACATCGAGGGCACGGCGCGGTTCGGGGAAGGGCGGCCGGGTAGCGGCAAGGGGGTGTCCGGCCTCGCCCTCGTGCTCGTCGATCCCGCTGGCAAGGCTGTCGCCCGCGCGCGCAGCGAGAGCGGCGGCGCGTTCCTGTTCGAGCAAGTTCGCCCCGGCGCCTATCGCATCGTCATCGATCCGGCGCAGGCCCGCCGGCTCGCCATTGCGCTCGATGGCGAGACGGCGATCACGGTCGGCCCGAAATCCTCGGTGATCCGCATCGACGTGCGGGCGATGGCCGCCCACTGATCGCACGCCTGTCCGGAAATCCGGGGTTCCGTTCAATCGCCGCTTGGCTTAAGCGCTCTTTCCCATGCCAGCCGACACTGCACAACTGGGTGCGATCATCGCCGCCCACGCCCACCGCGAAGGCCCGCTCCTGCCGATCCTGCACGATGTCCAGGCTGCGTTCGGCTGCGTTTCGGCCGAAGCGGAAGCGGACATCGCTCACGCGCTCAACCTCAGCCGCGCCGAAGTCCACGGCGTCGTCAGCTTCTACCACGATTTCCACGAGACCCCGGACCGGCGCCCGGCGATCCGGCTCTGTCGTGCCGAAGCCTGCCAGGCGCGCGGGGTCGAGGCGTTGGTCCCGGCCGCTGAACGTGCCGCCGGCGAGCGCGTGCGGCTGGAGACGGTCTACTGCCTCGGCCTGTGCAGCACCGGCCCGAATGCCATGGTCGGCGGCGAACTCCACGCGCGGCTGGACGAAGCGGCGCTGGTAGCACTGGTGGAGCGGGCATGAGCACGAAATTGCCCGTCGTCCGCATCAGCGACGATGCCGCCGCGCTTGCCTGCGGGGCAGACCGCGTCGCCGCCGCCTTCGCCGCCGCGGGCTGCACGGTCGAGCGGGTGTCGAGCTGGGGGATGCACTGGCTCGAGCCCTTGGTCGAGATCGATGGACAAGGCTTCGGCCCGGCGACGCCGGCAGACGTTGCGGCGATCCTCGCCGGCAGTTCCCCGCTCGCCATCGGCGCGATCGAACGGCACCCGTTCATCGCCCGCCAGCAGCGCCTGACATTCGTCCGCGCCGGCCGGACCCGCCCGCTCTCCCTCGAGGACTACGCCGCGACCGGCGGCTGGGCCGGGCTCAGCCGCGCCCGTGACATCGGCCCCATCGCCACGATCGACGAAATCGTCAGCTCCGGCCTGCGCGGTCGCGGCGGCGCCGGCTTCCCCACCGGCATCAAGTGGCGCACGGTCGCCGACGCGAATGCCACCCGCAAATACATCGTCTGCAATGCCGACGAGGGCGACAGCGGCACATTCGCCGACCGCATGATCATGGAAGGCGACCCCTTTCTGTTGATCGAGGGCATGGCGATCGCCGCCCACGCCGTCGGCGCGCAGCGGGGCTACATCTACGTCCGCAGCGAATATCCCCACGCCATAGCCAAGCTCGACGCCGCCATCGCGCTCTCCCGCGATATCGTCGCCCCGTTCCGGCTCGAAGTCCGCGCCGGCGCCGGCGCCTATGTCTGCGGCGAGGAAACCTCGCTGTTGAACTCGCTCGAAGGCAGGCGCGGCGAAGTCCGCGCCAAGCCGCCGCTGCCCGCGCTCAAGGGCCTGTTCGGCTGCCCGACGGCGGTCAACAACGTGCTCTCGCTGGTCGCCGTCCCGCACATTCTCTCGCCCGGCGGCGCGGCGCTCTATGCGGCGCTCGGCGTCGATCGCTCCAAAGGCACGATGCCGATCCAGCTCGCCGGCAACATTCGCCACGGTGGCCTGTTCGAAACCGCGTTCGGCATCCCGCTCGGCGAACTCGTCGAGGACATCGGCGGCGGCACCGCCTCGGGCCGCCCGGTAAAGGCCGTTCAGGTCGGCGGGCCGCTGGGCGCCTATATCGCCCCGCACCAGTTCGACCTGCCGTTCGATTATGAAGCCTATGCCGCCGTCGATGCGCTGATCGGCCATGGCGGCGTCACCGTGTTCGACGACACGGCCGACATGGCGGCCATGGCCCGCTTCGCCTTCGAATTCTGCGCCGCCGAAAGCTGCGGCAAATGCACCCCCTGCCGCATCGGCTCGACCCGCGGCGTCGAACTGATCGACCGCCTTCGCGCGGGTGCCACTGCCGATCCCGTCCCCGGCCTGCCGCAGATGCGCAACGCGCCGAAGGCGCCGCGCACCACGGCTGAAAACGTGGAACTCATCGGCGATCTTTGTGATACCATGAAGAGCGCCTCGCTCTGCGCGTTGGGCGGTTTCACGCCCTATCCGGTGCTTTCGGCGCTCAGGAACTGGCCGGCCGACTTCGGTATCGTGCCGGCTGTGGAGAATGCAGATGGGATATGAGCCCCCGATTGGCTATTCGCCGCAGGCCGATTTCGGCACCCCGGCGCGCACCGGTGCGCCCGTCACCCTGACCATCGACGGCCGCGCCGTCACCGTGCCGGCCGGCACCAGCGTCATGCGCGCGGCGGCGGAATCCGGTGGCCAGATCCCCAAGCTGTGTGCGACCGACAATGTCGAGGCGTTCGGCTCCTGTCGACTGTGCCTGGTGGAAGTGGATGGCATGCGCGGCACCCCCGCGTCCTGCACCACGCCGGTCGCCCCCGGCATGGTCGTGCGCACGCAATCACCACGCCTCGAAAAGCTTCGGCGCGGGGTCATGGAGCTCTACATCTCCGACCATCCGCTCGATTGCCTGACCTGCTCGGCCAACAACGACTGCGAGCTTCAGGATGCCGCGGCGCAAGTGGGCCTGCGCGATGTCCGCTATGGTTATGCCGGGGAGAACCACCTCGAAGCCGCGAAGGACACTTCCAACCCCTATTTCGATTTCGACCCGGCCAAATGCATCGTCTGCTCGCGTTGCGTCCGCGCCTGCGAGGAAGTGCAGGGCACGTTCGCGCTGACCATCGAGGGCAGGGGGTTCGATTCCGCCGTCAGCCCCGGCCAGGCCAAGGACGATTTCCTCTCCAGCGAATGTGTCTCCTGCGGCGCTTGCGTCGCCGCCTGCCCGACCGCGACGCTGCAGGAAAAGGCGGTCACTGCGATCGGCAAGCCCGAACGCGCCGTCGTCACCACTTGCGCCTATTGCGGGGTGGGCTGCACCTTCCGGGCCGAGATGCGGGGCGAGCAACTGGTCCGCATGGTGCCGTGGAAGGACGGCAAGGCCAACCACGGGCACTCCTGCGTCAAGGGCCGCTTCGCCTGGGGCTATGCCCACCACGCGGACCGCATTCTCGAACCGATGATCCGCGACAGCATCGACGAGCCATGGCGCGTCGTCAGCTGGGAAGAGGCCCTGGGCTTCACCGCCGGCAAGCTCAACGCGATCAAGGCGGAATACGGCGCCCGCGCGCTCGGGGGCATCACCTCCAGCCGCTGCACCAACGAGGAGGCGTTCCTCGTCCAGAAGCTGGTCCGCGCCGGCTTCGGCTCGAACAACGTCGATACCTGCGCCCGCGTCTGCCACTCGCCGACCGGCTATGGTCTCAAGACCACGTTCGGCACCAGCGCCGGCACCCAGGATTTCGACAGCGTCATGGACGCCGACGTCATCCTCGTCATCGGCGCCAACCCGACCGACGCGCACCCGGTGTTCGGCAGCCAGATGAAGCGGCGCCTGCGCCAGGGCGCCAGGCTCATCGTCATCGATCCGCGCCGGATCGATCTCGTCCGCAGCCCGCACATCCAGGCCGAGCACCATCTCGCGCTGCGCCCCGGCACCAATGTCGCCGTGCTCACCGCCATGGCCCATGTCATCGTCAGCGAAGGCCTGGCCGACGAGGCCTATATCCGCGAACGTTGCGACTGGGACGAATACAGCGACTGGGCCGGCTTCGTCGCCGATGCGCGCCACTCGCCCGAAACGCTTGAGCCGGTCACCGGCGTGCCCGCCGCCGAACTGCGCGCCGCCGCCCGGCTCTACGCGACCGGTGGAAACGCCGCGATCTTCTACGGCCTCGGCGTTACCGAACACAGCCAGGGCTCGTCCACCGTCATGGCCATCGCCAACCTCGCCATGGCCACCGGCAATGTCGGCCGGCGCGGCGTCGGGGTGAACCCGCTGCGGGGGCAGAACAACGTGCAGGGAAGCTGCGACATGGGCAGCTTCCCGCACGAGCTTTCCGGCTACCGCCATGTCTCCGATACGGCGACCCGCAGCCTGTTCGAGGCCGAATGGGGCGCCCCGCTCGACCCCGAGCCGGGCCTGCGCATCCCCAACATGCTCGATGCCGCGCAGGACGGCTCGTTCCGCGCGCTCTACATCCAGGGCGAGGACATCCTCCAGTCCGATCCCGACACAAAGCATGTCGCCGCAGGGCTGGCGGCCATGGACCTGGTCATCGTCCACGACCTGTTCCTCAACGAGACCGCCAACTACGCCCACGTTTTCCTGCCGGGCAGCACCTTCCTCGAAAAGACCGGCACTTTCACCAACGCCGAACGCCGCATCCAGATGGTCCGCAAGGTCATGGATCCCGCCAATGGCTACGAGGATTGGCAGGTCACCCAGGAGCTCGCCAAATCGATGGGGTTGGGTTGGAACTACACTCACGCCAGCGAGATCATGGACGAGATCGCCCGCCTGACCCCGAGTTTCGCTGGCGTCTCCCACGCCCGGCTCGACGCTGAAGGCTCGCTGCAATGGCCGGTCAACGCGGCCAACCCCGATGGCAGCCCGATCATGCACGTCGATGGCTTCGTGCGCGGAAAAGGCAAGTTCGTGGTCACCGACTACGTGCCGACCGACGAGAAGACCGGCCCCCGCTTCCCCCTGCTGCTGACCACCGGCCGCATCCTCAGCCAGTACAACGTCGGCGCCCAGACCCGGCGCACGGCGAACTCCGTCTGGCACGAGGAGGACGTGCTCGAAATCCACCCGCTCGATGCCGAAAATCGCGGGCTTGGCTCCGGCGACTGGGTGCGCCTCGCCAGCCGCAAGGGCGAGACGACGCTGCGGGCGCTGGTGACCGATCGCGTCGCCCCCGGCGTCGTCTATACGACCTTTCACCACCCCGACACCCAGGCGAACGTCGTCACCACCGAGTTCTCCGACTGGGCAACCAACTGCCCGGAATACAAGGTGACCGCGGTGCAGGTCGCTGCGTCCAATGGTCCGAGCGAATGGCAGCAGGACTATGCCGCCCAGGCCGCGCACGCCCGCCGCATCGCCCCCGTGGAAGCGGCGGAATAGCCGATGGACGCCGGCAAGCTCGCGATGATGGCCAACCAGATCGCCCGCAACCTCGCCTTTCAGGGCGAGGCTGCGGGCGTCGAGGCCACTGCCCAGCACATCCGCGATTTCTGGGACCCGCGCATGAAGGCGAAGATCCTCGCCGACCGTGCCGGCCTGGACCCCATCGCGGCGGCGGCGGTCGCGCAACTGGCGGAGAATGGTGCCGGCTGAGGGATTTGAACCCCCGACCTTCGGTTTACAAAACCGCTGCACTACCACTGTGCTAAGCCGGCAGAGCCGTGCCCTTACCCTCAAACCGCGCCGAAGGTCCAGCCTTCGGTTGCGGCGACATCCATCAGCCCGGGGGGATGCCACAGGCCCGGGTCGGGTGCGGCCCGGCGCAGCCAGGCGGCGGCCATCAGGGCGTCGCTGGCATGGTCGGAGATGACGCCGCGGGCGGCGACCGGCTCGCTGCCCAATGCGGCCAGCGCGAGGTTGAGTTCCGGGATGGTCCGCAGCTTGGTGCGGCCCGGTGGCCGGCCGGCGGCAATGGCGGCGAGCCCGGTGTAGATCTCGCAGACGACGCTGCCCGTGGGCGGCAGCGGATCGACCGGCCAGATCGGCAGGTGACCGGACAGCCGATGCAGCACGCGCATCCCGGAGAGGCTCGCCTTGCCGACCTGCGCCGCGCCGACGAGGTTGAAATTGCTGGTCGGCCGGCAGCCCATGCGGGCCTGAGCCTGTTCGGTCCGGCGCATGCGGCCCTTGCCCTGACCGAACACGCCGCCAGTGCGGTTGCCATGGCGGCGGAAGTGGCGGCTGGCTTCCGCGTGATCGACGAAACCGGTGATGCCGAAGTGGGGTTCGTCGGCGCAGATCGCCTCGACCAGCGCCCAGAGCGCCCGGGCATCGGGCGGGGTGCGTGCCCAGCCGGGAAAGAACGCGCCCCGGTCGGCAAATGGCAGCGCAATGCCGAGATCGAGACCGACCACAGTCTGCGGCGGCAGTTCGTCGAGCAGCCAATCCAGCACCTGCCTGCGGGACCAGCGGTGGCCGGGGCGGACGAGGCGGGGCGGGGCGCTGCCGGCGGGCGCGACGGCGATGGCGATCCCGGCCTGGAACTCGCCCGCCGCGCCCGACCAGTCGATCGCGGCAAAATGGCGAAAACGGGGGACCATGGGCCGATTATGAGGGCAACCCGGCGGTTGGCAAGGCGAAGGGTTTAACGCGCCCGTCCGCAATCGGCCCGCCACCCGGTTAACCCGATGTTCCGAACTGGCTGCGACAACCTGCCCATGGGAAAAGCAGCGCACCAGCCATGAACTGGCGGCGACGAGGACTTGCCGCGCTGAACGACCTGTTCAGCCTCCGCCTGGACGATGCCGAGATCGTCCGGGGACAGTTTCGTGCGCTGATCGCCCAGGTGCCGATGCTCTACCTGGTGCTGGCCGGCAATGGCATCGCGGTGGCTATGGCGGTTTATCGGCCGGATATGATGGTCATGACGGCGATCGTGCCGGCGCTGCTTTCGCTTCTGATCGTCGCGCGGGCGCTATGGTGGCGCCGCCAGCGCGCGTCGACCTTCAGCGACTGCGAGATCCGGGTACAGATGCGCGCGATGACCACCCTCGCCGGCGCACTCGCCGCCGCCTACGTGGTCTGGGTGATGCTGCTCTATCCCCGGGTCGATCCGCTGGACAAGAGCCACCTCCTGTTCTTCCTGGCGATCACGCAACTGTGCTGCGTGTTCTGCCTGATCCCCCTGCGGGCTGCGTCGCACTGGGTGGCACTGATCGGCATGGTGCCGTTCGTTTGCTGCGTTCTGCTGATCGACGGCATGGACATGTGGATGGAAGCGTCGAACCTCGGGTTGGCAGGGGTGGTGACGACGATCATCCTGCGCCGCTACCATGGTTCGTTCAACGACCTGATTCGCTCCCAGCGGACCTTGCGGCTCGGCCAGGCCGATGCCAAGCGACTGGCGCTGGAGAACCGGCGGATCGCCCTGACCGATCCGCTGTCCGGTCTGGCCAACCGCCGGGCGCTGATCGCCCGCCTGGAAAGCGGCCCTGACGAACGCGCCCGTGCCGACGACGAGATCGCCGTCATGTTCGTCGATCTCGATGGCTTCAAGCAGATCAACGACGACTATGGGCACGAACTGGGCGATGCGCTGATCCGGCAGGTGGCCGAGGCCCTGGCCGGGCTGGTGCCGGCGGACGCCATGCTGGCCCGCATGGGCGGGGACGAGTTCGCGGTGCTGCTCGAAGGGGAGGGCGCGCTTGCCGCCGCGCACGATCTCGGCAACCGCATTCTTGCCCGTCTGGCTCTCCCGGTGGAGGTCGGCAGCCATGCCCTGCACATCGGCGCTTCGATCGGCATTGCCGGCGGCATTGGCGTCGATCCGCACGAGCTGATGCGACGGTCGGACGCGGCGATGTATCGCGCCAAGGCGTGCCGGGCGGGGATGCTGGCTTACGATCCTTCGTTCGATGCCGGTCGCGAACGGCGCAAGCAGATCGAGGAGGAGATCCGACTGGGTATCGAGCGGGGCGAGTTCGACGTCGCCTACCAGCCGTTGGTCGATGCCGGCACCGGCGCGGTCGTGGCAGTCGAGGCGCTGGCGCGCTGGCCCTGGCGGCCAGAAGGCCCGCTACCGACCGATGAGTTCATCGCCGTCGCCGAGACCAGCGGCCTCATCCATCGCCTCGGCATGTTCGTCCTGCGTCGTGCCTGCGAAGCGGTGCGTCCGGTCGGAGTCCGGCTCAACGTCAACGTCTCGGCTGCCCAGTTCCGCCATCCCAATTTCGAGGCCGAAGTGGCGAATGTCCTGGTGGAGACCGGTTTTCCGCCGGCGCGGTTGCAAATCGAGATTACCGAGAGCTACCTGGTCGATCACCCGGAGCGCGCCGCGCGGGCGATATCCGCATTCCGGCAGATGGGCGTTTCGGTCGCGCTCGACGATTTCGGCAGCGGCTTTGCCAGCATCGGCTATCTGCGCTCGTTCGGTTTTTCGGCAATCAAGATCGACCGCACCCTGTCGCTGGGCCTGGGACAGGACGACAAGGCGGCGCTCGTCGTCGCCGGCATCGTCCACCTCGCCAATGGCTTCGAAGTCGATGTCACTGCGGAAGGGGTCGAGACGGAAATGCAGGCAGGGATGTTGCGGCTGGCCGGCTGCCGCGAATTGCAGGGTTTCCTGTTCGGACGACCTGCACCCTTGCGAGAGGCGCTGCTGGCGGCAAGTGCCGGACACGGATTGCGAGCCAGCACTGGCGGCCAAAGGGCGGACTGATCGCTGCTGCTCAGTCCGCCCTCGCTGGGTCAGATCCCGTCGACGCTCTTGCTCACCAGCACGTTGACCGAAACCCGGCGGTTCTGCGCCTTGCCTTCGGGCGTGTCGTTGCTGGCGGCGGGATCGGCCTTGGCCATGCCGGTCGGCGTCAACATCCGCCAGGGCTTCCAGTGGCACTGCTGCTGGAGGAAGTTGATCGTCGCGCCGGCGCGCTTTTCGCTCAGCGTCTGGTTGTAGTCGTCGCTGCCGACCGAGTCGGTATAACCGACCACCAGCAGCAGCGCATTGTCGGTCTGCTCGGCCTGGGTGGCGGCATTGCACAGCTGCGCCCGCGCCTCGGGCGAGAGGCTGGCCTTGCCGGTGTCGAAATAGACGTTGGTCGTGCTCTTGATGTTGTACTTGTCGATGTCGGCCATCCGCCCGCGCAGGGCTTCGGTCGCGGCGCTCTGCTCGGCGAACTGCTGGGCGGTGCCATTGCGGATCATCGCGGCTGTCTTGAAGTCGTTGTTGCGGAACACGACCTGGCTGGCAATGAGCTGGTCTCCCGCCTGCAGCGTCTTGACCGTCACCGGCAGGCCGTTGAGCAGCGCCTCCGGCCCCAGCTTCTGCTTGCCGCCGAACAGACCGCTGCTGGCCTTGATTGTCGTTGCCGGGATGATGCCGACGACCGAGCTGCTGCCGTCGGCCGTGGTCACCTTGAGCCGGTCGCCATGGCGGGCGGTGATCACGCCCTTGAGCTCCGGCCCTGGGGTCATGCTGGCGGTGTCGGTCGGCAGGGCGCGGTCGACGTTGATCGGGCCGGCGGCGGCAGGGTCGGTTGGCTGGGCCTGCTGGGCGGAGGGGGCGTCCTGAGCCAGTGCCGGTGCGGCCAGCGGCAGGGTGAGCACGGCAATCATGGCGCAGAGGTTGGTCTGGGTAGCAATCGCGCGCATTCGAGGTAATCCTTTGGTTGTTCCCTGCACGGTCACTGTTGGTCGCCACCTGTCGCAGCGATGAATGACTCCATTCGGACAAAGCCCAGACCCGATCGCACGGGTCTGATCTGCGACGAAACGTTGCTGTCAGGAATTGCCGTTGCGCTCCGCCCGCTTTCTTTCCCACCACTCGATCCGCTCGATCACCTGCCGCTCGAACCCGCGTGGCACCGGCCGGTAATAAGTCTGCGCGGCCATTCCTTCGGGCCAATAGTCGGCGCCGGAAAAGCCGTCCTCGGCATCGTGGTCATAGGCATAGCCCTTGCCGTAGCCGATGTCCTTCATCAGCTTGGTCGGCGCATTGAGGATACTGGTCGGCGGCGCCAGCGATCCGGTCTCGCGTGCCGATTTCCACGCCGCCTTATGCGCGACATAGGCCGCGTTCGATTTCGGCGCCGTCGCCAGGTAAAGGCAGGCCTGGACGATCGCCAGTTCTCCCTCCGGCGAGCCGAGGAATTCATAAGCATCCTTGGCCGCCAGGCACTGCACCAGCGCCTGCGGGTCGGCGAGGCCGATATCCTCGCTGGCGAAGCGGACCAGTCGCCGCAGCAGATAGAGCGGCTCCTCGCCGGCCGTCAGCATCCGCGCCAGGTAATAGAGCGCTGCCTGCGGGTCCGACCCACGCAGCGATTTGTGCAGGGCCGAGATCAGGTTGTAATGCCCGTCCCGGTCCTTGTCATAGACCGCGACCCGGCGCTGCAGGAACCGCCCCAGCCCGGCCGGGTCGAGCGGCTCCGGGATCTGCGCCGCATAAAGCGTCTCGGCCTGGTTGAGCAGGAACCGCCCGTCGCCATCCGCCGAAGCGACGAGCGCCGCCCGCGCCTCGGCGGTCAGCGGTAGGGGCCGCGCCTCCAGCACCTCCGCCCGGTCGAGCAGGCTGGCCAGCGCCGCTTCGTCCAGCCGGTGCAGGATCAGCACCTGCGCCCGGCTGAGCAGGGCGGCATTGAGGGCAAAGCTCGGGTTCTCGGTCGTGGCGCCAACCAGCGTCACCGTCCCGTTCTCGACGAACGGCAGGAAGCCATCCTGCTGCGCCCGGTTGAAGCGGTGGATCTCGTCCACGAACAGCAGCGTCTTGCGGCCGGCCTTCGCGGCGACTTCCGCCTCGGCAAACGCCTTCTTGAGATCGGCGACGCCCGAAAACACCGCGCTGATCGCCGCGAACCGCATCCCCACCGCATCGGCCAGCAGCCGCGCGATCGAGGTCTTGCCGGTCCCCGGCGGCCCCCACAGGATCATCGAGGACAGGCGCCCCGCCGCCACCATCCGCCCGATCGCCCCTTCCGCCCCGGTCAGGTGGTCCTGGCCGATGACCTCCGCCAGAGTCTGCGGGCGCAGGCGATCGGCCAGTGGTCCGGCGGTTTCGGCAGGCGTAGCATCGGAAGCGAACAGGTCGGCCATCGCTCCTATCTAGATGGTCCGTGGCGGGATTGCATCAACCGCGCGCCTGCAGCGCCTTCTGGCGCACCAGACGCAGGTAGGTATCGGCGACAGCCTGGTTGATCCGGTCCCACGAGAAATCCCTCGCCCGCAGCTCGCCGGCCGCCCCGTGCGTCGCGCGCAGTCCGGGCTTCTCCACATAGGCGGCGAGTGCCTGGGCGAATGCGTGAATCGCGCCGGGCCGGACCAGTCGGCCCGAGACGCCGTCGGTCACCAGGCTCTCGCTCCCGGTCGCTTCTGCCGCCACCACCGGCAGGCCGCACGCCATCGCTTCCAGTGTGACATTGCCGAATGTCTCGGTGACGGACGGGTTGAACAGCACGTCCATGCTCGCCACCGCCCGGCCGAGGTCCGGCCCGGACTGGATGCCGGTGAACACCGCGCCCGGCAGTCGGCCCTCGAACCAGCCGCGCGCCGGTCCCTCGCCGATCACCAGCACGCGATGCGGCACTTTCATCGCCACCAGCTCGTCGATCGCGTCAGCGAACACATCGAGGCCCTTTTCCATCACCAGCCGGCCAAGGAAGCCGATTGTCACCTCGTCGTCGCCGATCCCCAGCGAGCGCCGCCACTTCAGGTTGCGCTTGCTGGCATCGAACACCGTGCGATCGACCCCGCGAGACCACAGCGAGATGTCGTAGTTCATCCGCTGGTCGCGCAGAACCTGGGCGAAGCTTTCGGAAGGGGCCACCAGCGCGTCGCACCGCCGGTAGAACCGGCGCAGCAGCGCGGTCAGCACCGGCTCCAGCCAGGCCATGTTGTAGTAACGGGGATAAGTATCGAACCGGGTGTGGACCGAAGCCAGCACCGGCAGGCCCCGCTGACGCGCCCAGGTCACTGCCCGGTGAGCGGTGACGTCCGGTGAGGCGACATGGACGATGTTGGGAGCGAACGCCGCAAGATCGCGCCGAACCCGTGGCGGCAGCGCGACCGGCAGGCGGTATTCACCACGACCGGGAAATGCCAGCGACGGCGTCGATACGAGATCGCCGGTCGGCGGAAAGGCCGGGTTGGGCACTGTCGGCGAGTAGATCCGCACCGCCGCGCCCTGCGACAGCAAGTGGCCGACCAGCCGGTTCAGCGCGCGATTGGCGCCATCCACCGTGACATTGTAATTGCCGCTGAACAGCGCGACCCGCAGCGATGAAGCCGGGCTGATGAAATCGTCGGTCATTGCCGGGCTTTAGTGCATCGCGGGAAAAAGTGGGAACCGGTTTTTTCCGACCAGCGATGCGACATCACACCTGCATCGGGGAAGATGGGAAACGGCTTTTTCCGCGATGCGTCCGTTCAGATACAGGCTCGCTGCAGGTTTGAGGTCGCGCCTGTGTCGGCGGCGCGGGAGGGGGGAACCGCGCCGCCTGTCAGGTGAGCGATTACCAGCCGCGATGCCAGTAGCCGCGATGCTCGTAGCGATAGGGCCGCGCGTAATATGGGCGTCCGTAATAGGGGGAAGGGCCACGATAATAGCGCGGCGCCGGATAGTAGACCGGGGCCGGATAGTAGGCAGGCGCCGGGTAATATGCGGGCTCATAGTACCGTTCGCGGTAGACCACGCGATCACGACCCGAACCTGCAATTGCGGCCCCGACGGCCAGGCCGACAATGCCACCGGCGATCGCCGCGCCGGTGCTGTCTCCTCCGTGATGCCGATAGCCGCCGCCACGCCAGGGGTCGGCCATCGCCGGAGTTGCCGTGGTGGCGATGGCGGTGGCGAACAGCGCGGTTGTGGCCAATGTCTTGCCGAGGGTGGTCGATGCGATCATCGCGACTCTCCTGTCCGTTTCGTCGGAATCCAGAATGCTTCGGCTCGCCTTGCGCCAGCCTGAACGTCGGTGGCAGCCGGGCGAGCCGTGGCGATTGTGCGGTCAGCGATCGCGCCAGCCATTGTTGTCGTAGCCGTTGTAGCCACCACGGTCATAGCCATAAGGCCGACCGTCGTTGTCATAGCGGTAGCCGTCGCGGTTGCGATAATAGCCCTGGTGGTTCCGCTGGTAGGAGCGATTGCCATCATAGCGGTCGCGGTCATTGTCGCGGCTGCTGGAGACGATGATCGCGCCCAGTGCCAGGCCGATGATGCCGCCGGCAATCGCCGCGCCGGTGGCGTCGCCGTTGCCGCGATGGCGGCCGTAATACGGGTCGGCCATGGCCGGCGTAGCGGATGCGAGGGCCGTCGCGGCGACGGCAGAACCCAGGACGGTGCGGGTGAGAAAGCTCTTCATGGTCTGTCTCCGGGCGAGGGCAGAGGCCCGATTCGCCGTGTTGGGTTCAGGTTTAGAGCTTTGTCGCTGAATGGAATGCGAGCGGCCTTGGCAGGTTCTGTTCAGCTTTCCATCTGTCAAAGTGAATGCGAAACAAACAGGGCGTCGGAACCATGGTTCCGACGCCCCGTCCATCAACCCTGATTGCCGGCGTCAGTTGCCGAAGGTGCGCTGCCACCAGCCGCGCCGGGGCGAGCCGTCGGGGTTTTCGCCCCCGTCGTCGGCCGCGCCAGACGGTTCATCGAAATTTGGCGGGACCTGGTCCGGCTCGACCGCCGTTTCCGGCTCTGCAGGTGCATCCGGCTCGGCAGGGGCTTCCTGCGCGCTCTTCGCCGGCTTGCGCCGGGTGCGCTTGGGTTTCTCTGCCGGCGCAACCCCGGTATCCGCAGCGGGGGTTTCGGCCAGAGCCTCACCCTCGTCCGCTTCGTTCGGGACAGGCCCCTCGACATCGCCGGCGGCAGCCCCCTCGGCTTCGCTCGGGGCAGCCTTCTTCCGCCGTGTCCGCTTGGGCTTCTCCGCCGGAGCAGCATCCGGCTCTGCCACCACAAGGTCCATCGCTTCGGCTGCCGGTTCGGCCTGGAGATCTGCGTCGCCCAGGACAGCTTCGCTCAGGGCAGGCTTCTTGCGGCGGCTGCGCTTGGGCTTCTCGGCCGGGGTATCCCCGAGTTCTTCCGGTTGGGCCTCGACCGGAGCCGCTTCCGCAGCTTCGACGCCTTCGTCCTCGCTGTCGACACCGGCTTCGCTCCCACCGTCGGCGCCGTCCTCGCGGTTGCGCCCGCGGCGGCGGCGGCTGCGCCGGCGGCGCTTGCGCGGGCCGCCCTCGTCGCCGAATTCGCCTTCGGCTCGGTCTTCGCCAGCTTCGCCAGCTTCGGCATCGTCGCCGGCGTCGTCACCCTCGGTGTCGTCGGCGCGGCCTTCGCCCTCCTCGTCAGCGGTGCCGTCTTCACGGCGGCCGCGTCCGCGACGGCGCTTGCGACGCTTGCGGCGACCCTCGCCATCGCCGGAGCTTTCGCCGTTGCCGTCACGCGGGCGCTCGCGCCCGCCCCGGTCTTCGGCCTCTTCCTCGGCCTCGTCCTCGAAATCCTCCTCGGGATAGTCGTCCTCTTCCTCGATCAGCGCCACGGCCTCGAAGCGGGGAACGAACTCGTTGCGCGGGCCGGAGGAGACGACGCGCATCTTTGCGCCTTCGTTCTCACCCTCGGGGATCACCTCGACATCGACGCCGTAGCGATGCTCGATCTCGGCCAGGTCCGCCCGCTTGGCATTGAGCACATAGATCGCCGCCTCCTGGCTGGCGAACAGGCTGATCGTCGTGCCCTTGCCCTTGGCCGCTTCGTCCTCGATCAGGCGCAGCGCGGCGAGGCCGGCGGAAGCGGCGGTCCGCACCAGGCCCGAGCCGTCGCAATGCGGGCACTCGCGGGTGGTCGCTTCCAGCACGCCGGTGCGCAGCCGCTGGCGGCTCATCTCCATCAGCCCGAAGCCAGAAATCCGCCCGACCTGGATGCGCGCCCGGTCGTGCTTCAAGGCTTCCTTCATCGCCTTCTCGACCTTGCGGACGTTGGAGCCATACTCCATGTCGATGAAGTCGATGACGACGAGCCCGGCCATGTCGCGCAGGCGCAGCTGGCGGGCGATCTCGCGCGCCGCTTCCAGGTTGGTGTTGACCGCGGTCGCCTCGATCCCGTGCTCTTTCGTCGAGCGGCCCGAGTTGATGTCGATCGACACCAGCGCCTCGGTCGGGTTGATGACGATGTAGCCGCCCGATTTCAGCTGGACGACCGGATCGTACATCGCCGTCAACTGGTCCTCGGCGCCGAACCGCTGGAACAGCGGCACCGGGTCGGCATACTGCTTCACCCGCCGGGCATGGCTGGGCATCAAAAGCTTCATGAAGTCGCGGGCGTCACGGTAGCCCTGCTCGCCCTCGACGATCACTTCCTCGATATCGCGATTGTAGATGTCGCGGATCGCCCGCTTGATGAGGTCCGAGTCCGAATGGATCAGCGCCGGCGCGCTCGATTTCAGCGTGTTCTCGCGGATCTCGTCCCACAGCCGGGCGAGGTAGTCGAAGTCACGCTTGATCTCGGTCTTGGTCCGCTGGAGGCCGGCGGTGCGGACGATGCAGCCCATGCTCTTGGGCAGCTGCATCTCGGCGATGATCGACTTCAGCCGCTTGCGGTCGGCCACCGAGCTGATCTTGCGGGAAATGCCGCCGCCATGGCTCGAATTCGGCATCAGCACGCAATAGCGCCCGGCAAGGCTGAGGTAGGTGGTCAGCGCCGCACCCTTGTTGCCGCGCTCTTCCTTGACCACCTGGACCAGCAGCACCTGGCGACGCTGGATGACGTCCTGGATCTTGTAGCGGCGGCGCAGCGCCATGCGACGGTTGCGCAGGTCCTCGGCCTTGGCGCTGGTCGAGCTGTCGCGCGAATCCTTGCCGCGCGAACGGCCCTGGCGGCGGCGCCCACGGCCGCGCTGCCCTGTGCCTTCGCTCTCTTCCTCGGATCCGTCTTCGCCGGCGTCTTCCTCGCCGTGCTCGCCGTCCTCGAAGCCGCTCTCGACATGGCCACCCTCGATGACCGCGACATCGTCCTTCTCGGAGGTGTCGATCTCGGTCACCCCGCCAAGGTCGTCGGCATAGTCGTCGGAGCCGGCTTCGTAGTCCTCTTCATCCTCCTCCTCGGCATCCTCGGCGGCGCGCAGCGCGGCCTCCTCGGCGGCGTGGGCGGCCTCTTCGGCCAGGAGCGCCTCGCGGTCCTCCTTGGGGATTTGGTAGTAGTCCGGGTGGATTTCGCTGAAGGCGAGGAACCCGTGGCGGTTACCGCCGAAATCGACGAACGCCGCCTGCAGCGACGGTTCGACCCGGGTTACCTTGGCAAGGTAGATATTGCCCTTGATCTGCTTGTGGTCGGCGGAATCGAAATCGAATTCTTCAATCCGGTTGCCCTTGAGCACCGCCACCCGGGTTTCTTCCGGGTGGCGCGCATCGATCAGCATGCGCGTCGACATTGTATGTTCTCCAGGCGTGCGGCGGCGCGGACCCTTTGCGCAAAAGCGCGGGCACCGGCGGCTCGACACGGCATTTCAGATGGGTGCTGCGCCGAAGCGCAGCGGGAGGGATTTCACCCGGTTCACGGGCGAAGATCGTTACGTTGTCCGCGCGGGGTGCGCGGGTCTGGTCGAGAGTGTAAACGGCGCCCGTTCGGAAACCGGACGCACGGGATGGAATGGCCGCGCCGGAAGCGCGGAATGGAAAGGCCGATGCAGGCCCGGAAATGGTTTCAGCCACGCCCCAAGCCGGCCGGGCCCCTGAGGGCTGCGGTGACCGGAACGACAAACGGCTCTTCATGAACTTGCTTCAACCTGACAAGCCCGGGCGCCGCCTGACGGGCCAACCGGACATAAGCGGGGTCAGCCAGACCCGATCATCGCGCTCGATGCACACCGGCCCGGTGGGCGCGGCGCTGCAGGCGGGGAGGACCGGGGTGGAAACACCCCAATTGCGATCAGTTAGCACCAGTGCCACATTGGCGCAACGACTGTTGCAAACAGATGAACCCAAGATGGTAAACAAAACGTTGCCATTGCCGGCCTGCGGTTGAAATTCCGGGGTGTTTTCCATCTGGTCGCCATTGCGCGCGAGCGTGCGGGGTCCTAGGCAAATCGCCGATGCGCCGCATCCTGAGCCTGCTCCTGATCCTCATCGCGCCGCTCGGCGTGTTCGCGGCAATGATCGCCGCCGACCGCCATTTCGCCACGACCGGCCCGGATCGCAGCTACGTCGTCCGCATCGCCATGCCGCCGGCCGGCGGCGAACCCGGCCTGCCGGCCATCGCCGGACCGCTCGACGCCAGCCGCCCCCTGGTGGTGATCGATGCCGGCCACGGCGGCCACGATCCCGGCGCCATGGCCGAAAGCGGGAAGGGCGGGGGAGGGGGGCGCCTGCGCGAAAAGGACCTCACCCTCGCGCTCGCCCGGAGCTTGCGCGAACAGCTGCTCGCCGGTGGCGGCGTCCGTGTCGCGATGACCCGCGACGACGACCGCTATCTCCTGCTCGAGGAACGCTCGGGCATCGCACGGCGGCTCAAGGCCGACCTGTTCATCTCGATCCACGCCGATAGTGCCGAGGGCGGCAGCGCCAGCGGCGCCACCGTCTACACGCTTTCGACCAGGGGCAGCAGCCAGGAAGCCGAACGCCTCGCCGCCGCGCAAAACCGCGCCGACGTGGTCAACGGCGTTGGGCTGTCGTCGATCGGCGACGATGTCGGGGCGATCCTCGTCGATCTCTCGCAACGCCAGAGCGAGGCCGGCGCCACCGAGCTGGCGAAACTGATCCTGCGCGAAGGCCAGGGCAAGCTCGCCTTCCGCGACCGGCCGGTCCAGTCTGCCGCATTCGTCGTGCTCAAATCGCCCGACACGCCTTCGATCCTGTTCGAGGCCGGCTACATCAGCAACCCCGCCGACGCCGCCCGTCTCGCTTCCAGGGCCGGGCGCGAAACGTTTGCCACAGTCACCGCCCAGGCGATCCGCGCCTGGCTCGCCCGCCAGTCCGGCGTCGTCGCCAGCTCCGGGCCATGAGGCATTTTCGCATCGGGTGTTTCCACGCGCCGCGATAACTTCTAGGGCTCACCCGCGATGGCCGAGGACAATCCCGACGAATCCGCCCACTACCGCATCCGCCGCGATGCCGGTGGGCCATTCGCATGGCTGCGGCGTGGCGCCGGCGCGGTCACAGCTACACTTTCCCGCTTTGTTGCCTGGTATCGCTCCGGCTGGCGCTCCGGTGGCAAGCGCGGCAAGCTGTTCCGCGCCGGCGCCATCGCCCTCGCGCTCGTCGCCGCACTCTACGGCGTCGTCTGGGCCACAGTCCTGCGCACCTTGCCTTCGGCCGAAACACTGGTCGATTACCAGCCGCCGCTTCCCACCATGGTCCGCGCCGGCGACGGCGGAATCGTCTATTCCTACGCCCGGGAACGCCGTGTCCAGCTGCGCTACGTCGATTTTCCCCCCGTCCTGGTCCACGCCTTCCTTTCGGCCGAGGACAAGAACTTCTTCAGCCATGGCGGCGTTGACTACATCGGCCTTGCCCAGGCCGTGGTCGACAACCTGAGCAAGATCGGGTCGGGCGAGCGCGGGCGCGGCGGATCGACCATCACCCAGCAGGTCGCGAAAAACATCCTGGTCGGCAATGAGCGCTCGTTCTCCCGCAAGTTCAAGGAGATGATCGTCGCCAGGCGCATCGAGGGGGTGCTCGGCAAGCAGCAGATCCTGGAGCTCTACCTCAACGAGATTCCGCTCGGTCGCCAGAGCTTCGGCGTCCAGGCCGCCGCCCGCGCCTATTTCGGCAAGGATGTCGGCGATCTCACGCTCAACCAGGTGGCGTTTCTCGCCATCCTGCCCAAGGCGCCGGAGAAGTACGGCCGCGCCGCCAACGCCGCCGACGCGCTGGAACGGCGCAACTGGGTGCTTGATCAGATGGTCAGGAACGGCTGGGCGACACCGGCCGCCGCCGCCGGTGCCAAGTCGCAGCCGCTCGGCGTCATCCCCCGCCGGGTCGAAGTCTACGACGCGGCGGTCGGCTACTATGTCGAGGAAGTCCGGCGCCGTCTGATCGAGCAATACGGCGAGAGTGCCGAGGGTGGCCCGAACTCGATCTACGCCGGTGGCCTGTGGGTGCGGACGGCGCTCGATACCGAGATGCAGCGCGCCAGCCAGTCGTCGCTGCGCAGCGGCCTGCTGCGGTACTGGTCGGGCAAGGGCTGGGCCGGCCCGATCGCGCGGATCGGCGTCGATCCCGATCGCTGGCAGTCGCAACTGCTCGCGATCAACAAGTCGATCGCCTACAAGGACTGGCGCGTCGGCCTGGTCCTGCGCCGCGCCGGCCAGTCGGCCACGATCGGTTTCGCCGATGGCCGCACTGGCCGGCTCGGCGGCCTGCCCGACAAGCTGAAGGCCGGCGACGTCATCGCCGCGTCACCCCAGGGCGATGGCTGGGTGGTCCGCAACATTCCCGGCGTTTCCGGCGGGATGGTCGTCGCCAATCCATACAACGGCCGCGTCGTCGCGCTTCAGGGCGGGTTCGATGCGGGGCTCGATTCGTTCAATCGCGCCACCCAGGCCAAGCGCCAGCCCGGCTCGACGATCAAGCCGTTCGTCTATGCGACCGGGCTCGACTACGGCATGACGCCAGCGACGATGGTCCCGGACCAGGCGTTCTGCGTCTACCAGGGCGCCGCACTCGGCCAGAAGTGCTTCCGCAACTTCGACAATCGCGGCGCCGGCGGCATCCACACCATGCGCTGGGGCCTCGAACAGTCGCGCAACCTGATGACCGTGCACATCGCCAACGATGCCGGCATGGACAAGGTGGTCAAGACCATCGCCCGGGTCGGCATCGGCAACTACCAGCCCTACATGTCCTACGCGCTCGGCGCCGGCGAGACGACCGTGCTGCAGATGGTCAACGCCTATTCGGCGCTGGCCAACTCCGGCGTCCAGTTCCAGCCCTCGCTGATCGACTATGTGCAGGACCGTAACGGCAAGGTCATCTGGAAGGCGAACGACCGCCCTTGTACCGGTTGCAACATGGCCGAGTGGGACGGCAGGCCGATGCCGCGCCTCGCGCCACGGGGCCGCCAGGTCCTGGACCCGCGCACTGCCTACCAGGTGGTCCACATGCTCGAAGGCGTCGTCCTGCGCGGCACTGCGGTCGTCCTGCGCGACTTGCAGCTGCCCCTGTTCGGCAAGACCGGCACCACCTCCGGGCCGACCAACGTCTGGTTCGTCGGTGGCTCGGCCAATATCGTCGGCGGGGTCTACATGGGCTATGACCAGCCGCGCTCGCTCGGCGGCTATGCCCAGGGCGGGACGTTCGCGGCGCCGATCATGAAGCAGTTCATCACCGAGACGCGCAATCGCTGGGATCATACCCCGTTCACCGCGCCGCCCGGCGTCCGCCTGGTGCGGATCGACCGGGTCAGTGGCCAGCGCGTGTTCTCCGGCGTGCCGAGCGACGAGGCGAAGGCGGAAGTCATCTGGGAAGCGTTCAAGCCCGAGACCGAGCCGCAGCGCCCCAGTCGCCAGGAACAGCTCGCGGCCAAGCGCGGCGAACTGATGGACCAGATCCGGCGTGGCCTGCAGGGCGACGACAATGGCGGCATCCAGCGCGAAGACGCGCCGCCGGGCGATTTTGCCGCCGAGCAGGGCGGGGTTTACTAACTTTCTATGCAGCTTGCCGGAGCTGCGAAGGCGGTTTCGGCAAGGCCTGCGGGTGCAAGAGTCCGCGAGGCCCGGCCGCGCTCGTGCGGCTGGTGGGGTAGGCGTCATGGCCGGGGACGGGCGAGTGCAGGCGGGAAACGGGCGGCTGCTCGGCTGGCTGCCGCTGCAGGTGCTGATGCTGCTGGCCGGTCTCGCCATGGTCCTGCCGCTCGCCCGTGCCCGGATGGACCCGTTCGGCCCCGGCATGGTCAAGGGAGGGATCTCGGTCGATACCGACGGCGCATCCGGCACGATCGCCGATGGCCGGTTCCGCCTCGATCTGCCGCTCACGGTCATGAACCGCACCGACAATGTCGTCGTCGGCGTCTCGCTGTGGACCGAGGCCTGGGCCTGCCCCTCGGCCCTGACCCCGCTGGCCGGGTGCCGCCGCGTGATTTCCACCGGCCAGGAATTCATGCCTCGCCTCCTGCCGGACAGCGCCGCCTCGTTCCCCACCGTGCTGACCGGCGGTGTTCCCGCGGGCGTCTCCGATGGTGATGCGGTCCGCATCGAGCGCCGCATCGAGAACATCTACGACGACCGTGACACCGCCCGGGACGCCGCCCATGCGACGATGCACTGAGGGGTCCGGGTTCGGCCATTGGGGCATCTGGACAAGCGGCGGCGGTGGGGTCAGACTGCCGTTCATGACCCGCTCCCTCCGCCTCGCGCTCCCCGCCCTCGTCGCCTCCCTGCTTGCCGCGCAGCCGGCACTCGCCGCGCTCGCGGTCGGGGCCAGGGCCCCGGATTTCACCACCAAGGGCGCCGAAGCCGGCAAGGCGTTCGACTTCGCGCTCGCCAAGGCGCGGGCCAAGGGGCCGGTCGTGCTCTATTTCTACCCGAAGGCGTTCACATCGGGCTGCACGATGGAGGCGCATGCGTTTGCCGAAGCGATGGGCGATTTCGAGAAGGCCGGCGCCACCGTCGTCGGCATGTCGGCCGACAGCCTGCCGACGCTGCAGCGGTTCTCCACCGAACACTGCCGCAGCAAGTTCCCCGTCGCCGTGGCGGACAAGGCGGTGATCAAGCAATACGATGTCGGACTCATGATGGGCGTGACCAACCGCACGACTTATGTGATCGACAAGAGCGGCACCGTGCGCCTCGCTTACACCGCGATGGACTGGCGGGAGCATGTGGGGAAGGCGCTGGAGGCGGTGAAGGCCCTCAAATAGGGCGACGCCTCGCCGGGGTGCGAAGCGCGCGGAGCGCGCGTCTGCAAATATCGCTTGTCGATATTTGCCACGGACTGACTCGGTTCTCCACTGACGGTAGCGATGTGGGCGGGTGCGATTCCGGCATTGCGGCCCCGATTCGCGCACCGAACTTCGCGAACTTCGCCCAGGAATGGGGAAGCGCAGAAGTTTGGGGGCGTTGAAATAAAACGGAAAATCTGGGAACTTCACGAACTTCACCTACAGAGGCCATGGGGAAGGTTTTGTGGCGAGAATTTTATCCTGCAAATTCAGCAGCTTGTGGCGATTTCAAAGAGCGAGCGACCAGCCTAACTGTGAAGTTCGGTGTAGGACAGCCCCCGATTTCAGTCCTCCCCAAGCAGAGCCTTGAAGTCTTGCCCGGCGTAGAAGACGCCCGCGATGACCACGTCACGCTCTTCCACCACGAAGGCGACCGTCACACGACGTCGCCATGGGACGGTGCGCAGGCCCGGTCGGATGTCGTCGCGTGGCGTGCCGCGTTTGGGGAAATCCGCCAGCGTGGCGATATGATCGACGATGCCGTTTACAAACCGCAAGGCAACGGCTGTGTCTCCGGCGGCGCCGGCGATGAAGCGATAGAGCTGGTCGAGCTGGTCACGCGCTTCCGGTGTGAAGACGATCCGGTGGGGCATGCCTGGGCAATCGGTGGGTTCAGGGATTCTGCTTGCCGATCGACGTGCGCACTTCATCGAGGGTCAGCCCGCGTGACGGGTCGGCGCGGTAGGCGTCGTATGCGGGGGCGGCCTGTTGGCGCAGCCAATCGTCCATGGCGCGCTCGCGTGCGTTCAGCGCTCGGAGGCCTTCGCGGATGACTTCGCTCTCGCTGGCATATTCGCCGGATGCGACCTTGGCGCGGACGAGGGTCGCCATCTCGTGGGGAAGGGTGACGCTGAACTGTTGGGTCGACCGCATAGGATGGCCTCCTTGCCGAGTAGGATTTAATCCTATCAGGTTGGAGATTCAACGGCGATTGCGCGTCAAACGTCAGGATCGCTTGTCGATCCTGACCACGCGTCAGGATCGCTTGTCGATCCTGGCCACAAACGGACTCGGGGCGCTGACGCACAAATGATGGCACCGGCGGCAATCTTCATTGCTCATTATGCATAATCGGATAAATGCGGCACTTGTTGGAATTTCGGGGCTACAAGCAATGATCGCTACGATTGGATATGAACGATCGGATCTATCCGACTTTGTATTCACCCTAAAATTTAGCAATATCAGTGTTTTGGTTGATATTCGAGATCGTGCCCAGTCGAGGCGGCTTGGCTTTTCAAAGTCTGCGCTGGCTAGCACTCTCGCTGAGGCTGGCATTGGATATCTGCACATGCCTGAACTCGGTGACCCGAAAGAAGGCCGCGAAGCAGCTCGACGCAATGACTGGGCGACATTTCGGAAAATCTTCGGTGGAGTAATAGCCTCGCGCGAAGCTCAAGCCGCATTATCGAAACTGGTTGAACTAGCATCCAAAGAGAATATATGCTTGATGTGCTTTGAACGGGATCAGTTGCAGTGCCATCGCAAGATAGTCGCGGACGATCTTTGCGCTCGGTTGCAAGTGAAGCCGATGCATTTGGGGGTTCAAGCGGGTGTTGGACGGAAAGCCGAAATCCGACGAATGCGTGATCATCATCAAAGCGCAGCCACATCGGTCCAGCCAGTACTTTGAGACCGTCTGCTGTGCCGGAGTAGGCCGCGATGGTCAGTGGCGAAGGCAGTACCCAATCCCCTTTAGAAATCTAAAGGATGAACAAAAGTTCACGCGCTGGCAGTGGATATCATACAGCTTTGTGCCGCCGAAAGACGATAAGCGGAAAGAAAGTCAAAAGGTTGTCGCAAGTACGCTCGTTGCTGGTAGGCAATTGAAGAAAGGTGAGCGCGCGAGTTTCTTAAATCCGCTCGTTCGAGGCTCGTTACTAGAGGCAAACGAGAAGCGGGATTCGTTGGCTCTTATACGACCATCCGAAGTCCGTTTGCGGGCAATTGAAAAATCAGCGGAAGATCTAAAAGAAGAAACTAGAAAGAATGCATCATTAGCTAGTCAACTCTCTTTCCTCGAGGAATTTGAAGATGTTGAACCGATGGCGCCGTGTAGAATGCAGTTCTACGTGGATTGGAAGGATCAAGACGGGAAGAAGCACTCCCAGCAATGCGACGACTGGGAAACTGCCGCAGCCTTTAATCGGTTTGAGCGGCTGTACGACGAAAGCAAAGCGATTGAAATTTTGCAACAAAAGTATGAAGTTGATTATTTCAAGGCCGGCCTTGTTCTGGGATTTAGTACACACAGTCGGCGAAATGTCGAATTTGGGGCACAGAACCAATGGTTGCTGGTTAGCCTCATAAGGCTGGATGAGGCTAAGCAGGCATCTCTATTTTGACCAGCTCCGGCGCAATCCCCACTGCCGGGATAATTCCGCGGACATAATGCACAACTCATCAACTCGACGAGTCCGTCTCAGGCCATAATAATTCCGGCGCCACATTACATAGCTCATCCCCCCACATCCTTCGTGGTCAGGATCGGCAAGCGATCCTGACGGGGGTCACCCCAACGCCCGCTCCACGGCATCCGGCTCCCGGTCGATCACCGCAAGGTACGCCAGCAACGCGCTGTCCGCCCTGGTTCGCCCTTGCTCCAGATCGCGCAGGCGTCCGACGCTGATGCGGTATCGCCTGGCAAACCGGTCCTGGCTGAGCCCGGTCCGGGCGCGGACGCGGCGGACCACGCTGGCGGCTTCCATGCGGGCCATCTCGTCCACGGTCAGCGGGGGATTGTCGGGATCGGCCTGCGCCGCCGCCGTGATCTCGGAGTCAGACATCGCATCGAGCCGGGCTGCCTGTTCCCCGGTCAGCGCGGGCAGATTGGCGGGATCAAGCTTGAAGCGGGCCATAAAGCCTTTCCTCTTTTGCATTGCTGCGACGGGCCGAGATGACGCGGGTCAGGCCTTTGCGTTCGGTATAGGCCACGGTGCAGGTTCTCGCTGCGCTCGAAATAGTCCCTCGACAAGCTCGGGAGGAGCGGGTTGCCCGCCGAGAGGAACTGCGACGCGGATGCTATCCATCGGCGCGCGCCTCCGTTCGGCCGTGACATGCCATGACGGCTGCCCGATCTGCAAGGCTGTCCCCGGAGCGGCGGGCGGCTTGTTCTCCGGTCAGCGCGGTTAAGCTGGCAGCGGGCCATACGGCCTTTGCTCTCTCGCATTGTTGCGATGGGCCGAGATGATTCGGGTCGGGCCTTTGCGTTCGGGATGGACCACGGTGCAGGTTCTCGCTGCGCTCGAAATAGTCCCTCGACAAGCTCGGGAAGAGCGGGGCCGGAGCGGGTTGCCGCCGAGAGCAACTGCGACGGGGCAACGCACGACCTGCCAGATCAACGAGTCTGTCTGTGGTCAGGATCGGCAAGCGATCCTGACGGGGGCCCTCAAGCCGCCTTGGCGAACTCCAGCGCCATCCGGTCCCAGATCTCGACCAGCGCCCGGGTCAGGTCCTGCATCATCTCTTCGCTATGCCCCGGCCCCGGGGTGAACCGCAGGCGTTCGGTGCCGCGCGGGACGGTGGGGAAGTTGATCGGCTGGACGTAGACGCCGTATTCGGCGAGCAGGATATCGGCGATCTGCTTGGCGCGGACCGGGTCGCCGATCATCAGCGGGACGATGTGGGTGGTGGACGGCATGACCGGCAGGCCGGCTTCGGCGAACAGGGCCTTGAGGCGGGCGGCGCCGGCCTGCTGGGCGTCGCGTTCGGCGGAGCTGGACTTGAGGTGCCGCACCGAGGCGAGGACGCCGGCGACCAGCACCGGGGAGAGCGAGGTGGTGAAGATGAAGCCCGGGGCATAGGAGCGGATGACGTCGATCACCCGCTTGTCCGCCGCGATGTAGCCGCCCATGACGCCGAACGCCTTGCCGAGCGTGCCCTCGATGATGGTGATGCGGTGGGCGGCCTCGTCACGATCGGTGATGCCGCCGCCGCGCGGGCCGTACATGCCGACGGCGTGGACTTCGTCGATGTAGGTCAGGGCGTTGTACTTGTCGGCCAGGTCGCAGATGGCGTGGATCGGGGCGACGTCGCCGTCCATCGAGTAGACGCTCTCGAACGCGATCAGCTTGGGGAGCGCCGGGTCGGTCTCGGCCAGGAGCTGCTCGAGGTGCTCGACGTCGTTGTGGCGCCAGACCTTCTTTTCGGCGCCGGAATTGCGGATGCCGGCGATCATGCTGGCGTGGTTCAGCTCGTCGGAGAAGATGACGCAGCCGGGGAGGATCTTGGCGAGGGTGGAGAGCGTGGCGTCGTTCGAGACGTAGCCCGAGGTGAACAGCAGCGCGCCTTCCTTGCCGTGGAGATCGGCCAGTTCGGCTTCGAGGTCGATATGGTAATGGGTGTTGCCGCCGATGTTGCGGGTGCCGCCGGAGCCGGCGCCGACATCGTGCAGCGCCTCTTCCATGGCGGCGATGACCTTGGGGTGCTGGCCCATGGTCAGGTAGTCGTTGGAGCACCAGACGGTGATCGGCTTGGGGCCGTTGTGGCCGGCGAAGCAGCGGGCGTTCGGGAAGGCGCCCTTGTTGCGCAGGATGTCGATGAAGACCCGATAGCGGCCCTCCGCGTGGAGACGGTCGATGGCGGCATCGAAGATCTGGTCGTAGTTCACTGCGTTCGCCCAATCAGTTTGGTCAGGCCCCATTCCCGGCTTTGCCGCCGATGTCCAGCCTTGGCATGGGGTCGCATATAGTTCGGTCGCGAAAAAATGACCAGCATCAAGAATGTCGCGGAAATTGCGACTTTCGGGGGGCTGGCGGGCGTCAGAACCATTCCGCCGCGCCCAGCCCGTGCGCGGCCAGTGCCGGCTCGAGCGGGGCGAGTCCGGCAGGGGCGTCCGGGCGGGTGAACACCGCCCGGTCGGCCCGGTTGCGTGCCATCGGCTGGCCGGCGGTCAGGTGGGCGATGCGCCGGGCAATGCCCTCGGCGCCATCGACGAAGCGCACGGCCGGGCCGAATTCGGCGGCGAGTTCCGCGGCCAGCAGGGGGAAATGGGTGCAGGCGAGGACGACCGTGTCGATCTCCGCGCCATCGGCCCGGGCGCGCAGGCCGGCGGCGGCTTCGGCCAGGGCCTGCCGGTCGACCGGTTCGCCGCGCAGGCGTGCCTCGGCGGCGGCGACGAGGTCCGGGGCGGCGTGGCGGACGAGGCGCTTGCCCACGGCGAACTCGGCCTCGAGCCGGTCCACATAGGGCTGGCGGATCGTCGCCTCGGTGCCGAGCAGGCCGATCGTGCCGGTGCGGGTCATCGCTGCGGCGGGCTTGATCGCCGGCACGGTGCCGACGATCGGCACTTCCAGCACTTCGCGCACCATGCCGAGCGCGATGGTCGAGGCGGTGTTGCAGGCGATGCAGACGAGGCGCGGATGCCAGCGCTCGGTCATCCGCCCGAGCAGGCCGGCGACGCGGGCGGCGACCTGGGCCTCGCTCTTGCTGCCATAGGGCAGGCCGGCGAGATCCGCCGCGTAGATCACCGGCATTTCCGGCAGAATTCGGCGCAGTGCGGCCAGCACGGTGAGGCCGCCGACGCCGGAATCGAACAGCAGCACCGGCGCGGCGGGATCGGGCGAAATCGGGGCGGTCTGCGGCACGGCGGCGAAGAATTCCTGTCCTGAAGCACCGGCCATATTGGCGCCTGGGCCGCATTGGCCAGCAAAAAAATGCCGAGGGCAAAATCTTTTCAGGGTTTTACGATTGCCGTTAAGCACGATAAGGGACCCGGTCTTAAGACCGGACCCGGCCCATGCAGGATATCCTGGCCGGCATCATGGGGAGGACTGCACATGATGACGCTGGTCGGCCTGCTGGCAGGGTATCTGCTCGGCTCGATCCCTTTCGGGTTCCTGCTGGGCATCATCGCTGGCATCGGCGACATCAGGGCGGTCGGTTCAGGCAACATCGGCGCGACCAACATGCTGCGCACCGGGCGCAAGGGGATCGCCGCGCTGACCCTGCTGCTCGACGGTGCCAAGGGCTATGTCGCGGTGATCATCATGCATGTCGTCGCGCCGGGCGGGGTCGAACCGCATCTGGGGGCGGCGATCGGCGCGGTAGTCGGCCACTGCTTTCCGGCCTGGCTGCGCTTCAAGGGCGGCAAGGGGGTGGCGACCATGCTTGGGGTCGTGCTCGCGCTCGATGCGCAGGCCGGCCTGGTCTGTGCCGGGGTCTGGGTGACGATGCTGGTCCTGACCCGGATTTCGTCGCTCGGCGGGATGTCGGCGGCGATCGCCGCGCCGGTCTCGCTGTGGTGGCTGGGCGGACAGGACGAACGGACGCTGGTGGCGGCGGCGCTGCTGGCGGCGCTTGTCGTCGTCCAGCATCGCGAGAACATCGGGCGGCTCCGGGCAGGCAAGGAGCCGCGCGTCGGCCGCCGCAGACCGCCGGCCGGCGCCTGAACCGGGAGGCTGGCGATTGGCCCTGCCGGCGGACGACAAGGAGCGGTTCGACCGCCTGCGGCTGATCCGCTCGCCACGGGTGGGGCCGGTCGCCTGGCGGCAACTGCTCGGGCGGTTCGGCTCGGCCGGCGCCGCGCTGGCGGCGCTGCCGGACCTCTCGGCACGCGGGCGCAGTGGTCCGGGCCAGACTTACCGGCCGGCGCCCGAAGCACGTATCGAGGCGGAACTCGCGGCCGTGGCCCGTCTTGGCGGGTTTCATCTGATCGCGGGGGATGACGGCTATCCGCCGCTGCTGGCACAGGCAGAGGGCATGCCGCCGGTCCTCGTCGCACGCGGCGACCCGTCGCTCGGCGCCCGTGCGCCGGTGGCGATCGTCGGCGCCCGCAACGCGTCGGCCGGCGCCTGCCGGCTGGCGCGCGGCATGGCGGCGGCGCTGGCCGGGGCCGGACATGCCGTGGTTTCCGGCCTGGCGCGCGGTGTCGATGGCGCCGCTCACGAAGGCGCCCTGGCGGCCGGCGGGGCGGGGACCATCGCGGTCGTGGCCAATGGGCTCGACATCGTGTTTCCGCGCGAGCACGCGGCGCTGCAGGCGCGGATCGGCGAGGAGGGCCTGCTGCTCAGCGAATATCCGCCCGGGGTCGAGCCGCTGGCCCGCCAGTTCCCGGCGCGCAACCGGATCATCGCCGGGCTGGCGCTGGGGACGGTGGTCGCCGAGGCGGCGGTGCGGTCCGGCTCGCTGCTGACGGCGCGGCTGGCGGCGGAACTGGGACGCGAGGTCATGGCCATCCCCGGCTCGCCGCTCGACCGGCGCAGCCAGGGGTGCAACGGCCTGATCCGCGACGGCGCGACGCTGGTGCAGGATGCCGCCGAGGTGATCGAGGCGGTCTCGGGCTTCGGCGCGCTACCGCCGATGACCGGGGTCCCGGGGGCGCGCAATGTCTCCGAGCTGCCCCTGGTCTGGATCGAGCCGCAGCCCGGGCAGGACGAGACGGTCGCGGACGACCCGGCCCTGGCGCCCGACATTGCCGGGCTGCTTGGCCCGGCGCCGGTGGCGATCGACGATATCGTGCGGGCCAGCGGCGCCGGTGTCGCCGCCGTGCAGCAGGCGCTGGTCGAGCTGGAACTGGCTGGCCGGCTTGCCCGCCACGCCGGCGGCCGGGTCAGCCTGGTGGACTGAATTTATGCAACCATGACCTGGTTGCGTCCGCCTTCCTTGGCGCGATACAGCGCCTCGTCGGCGGCATGGAGCGCGGCGCGGGGGTCGTCGTAGCCGAACACGTTGGCGACGCCGGCGGAAAAGGTGATGAAGCCGATCGGCTCGTCGGTCGCCTTGTTGACGAAGTGCCGCTTGCCGAACGCCTCGCGGGCGAAGTCGAGCTGCTTGCGCGCCTCCTCGGCGTTCAGCCCGCGAAACAGCATGACGAACTCCTCGCCGCCGTGCCGGGCGACATGGCAGCGGTCGTTGGAGATCTGCGCCAGCACCTCGCCGATCGCCTGGATCACCCGGTCCCCGGTCTCGTGGCCGAAGGTGTCGTTGATCCGCTTGAACTTGTCGATGTCGCAGATGGCGATCGACAGGCTGTCCACCGCGGCGCGCGCCTCGCGGTATTCGCGGGCATAGACCGCCTCGAACGCGCGGCGATTGGGCAGGCCGGTGAGGTGGTCGATCTCGGCATCGCGCTGGGCGCGGGCGAGGCTGGCGCGCAGGCTCTGCGCCTCCTGCTCGCTGCGGCGCATCTCCTCCTCGACCTGGCGGGTGCGCTCGATCATCGCGTGGGTCATCTCGACCAGCCTGGCGACGTCGATCTTGCCCGAATCCTGGGTGAACTGGCTGGCGTGCTCGCTGAGCGCGGCACCGTATTCGCCGGTGGCCGCGCTGGCGCGCCGCGCGGTCTCGCCGAAGGCTTTCAGCGAATTGTCCATGCGGGTGCGGACGCCCTCGCTCTTGTCCCCGCCGAGCGCGAGTTCGGGATCGTCGGCCACCGCCTCGTCCAGCCATTCCTGGGTGATCTGGCCGGCGGTCTGGGCGACGGTCAGCTTGCGGGCGAGGCCGAGGCTGGAGCCGGAGAACGCGGCATGGGCGATCAGCAGGTTGCGCGGGTTGATCTCCAGCGCATTGCGCAGCAGGAATTCGCTGATTCGCTCGAGCAGGTCGGCGCGGGCCTGGCTGCCGGGCGCATTGCTGCCGGGGAATTGCGGCGCCTGTTCCTCAGCGGCATCGTCCGCCTTGTCCTGCCATCGTCGAGAAAATCCGAACAGTGCCATTCTCTTAACCCCCGGCCTTCAGGTGACCCGTCGAAGTGCTTTGTCGCACCCCCTGAAAATCGCTGTTAACTGCAACCGTTTGCTCGCTATTGAAGCAGGGTGATGGAAAAATACGGAGCAAGGTTTGCATCGGCATTATTTGCAAACGGCTTTTGGAAAAATACGGATAAAACCCGAAATTGGCGTGATCGCGAATTAGCGGTTTATCCGTATCCGCTCCGCCGGGAGCGCCTCCGACAGCAGGGGCAGACGGCGAGAGGCCCACTTGACGCCGACCGCATACCCCCGCCACCCTCGCGCGTGTACACATGCACGTGAAGGCAGGCTCACTCCCGCTTGCCCGAAAGGCGCCTGAAAAACCTTATGCAACTGGTCATCGTCGAATCGCCCGCCAAGGCGAAAACCATCGAGAAGTATCTCGGCAAGGACTACCGCGTCCTCGCCTCCTACGGCCATGTCCGCGACCTGCCGCCCAAGGACGGCTCGGTCCGGCCCGACGAGGGCTTCGCCATGGACTGGGAGCTTTATGGCGACAAGCAGGCCCGCGTCCGCGAGATCGCCGACCTTGCCAAGCAGGCCGACCGCCTGATCCTCGCCACCGACCCCGATCGCGAGGGCGAGGCGATTTCGTGGCATGTCCGCGAGCTGCTGGCCAAGCGCCGGGTCCTGCCCAAGCTGGTCGAGCGGGTGACGTTCAACGCCATCACCAAGGACGCGGTCACCACCGCGATGAAGCACCCGCGCGAGCTCGACCAGGACCTGATCGACGCCTACCTCGCCCGTCGCGCGCTGGATTACCTGTTCGGTTTCACCCTTTCGCCGGTGCTCTGGCGCAAGCTGCCGGGCGCCAAGTCCGCCGGCCGCGTCCAGTCGGTCGCCTTGCGCCTGATCGTCGAGCGCGACCGCGAGATCGAGGCGTTCAAGCCGCAGGAATACTGGCAGGTCGCCGCCCGGCTGCAGCACGACGGCACCGAGTTCGCCGCCCGCCTCGTCCGCTTCGAGGGTGACAAGCTCGAACGCCTGAGCCTCGGCGACGAAGGCACCGCCATGCGGGCCAAGGCCGCAGTCGAAGCCGGCGCGTTCCGGGTGGAGGAGGTCGAGACCAAACCCCTGCGCCGCAATCCGGCCGCGCCGTTCACCACCTCGACCCTGCAGCAGGAAGCCGCCCGCAAGTTCGGTTTTGCCGCCGCCCACACCATGCGGCTGGCCCAGACGCTCTACGAGGCCGGCGCCATCACCTACATGCGGACCGACGGCGTGCAGATGGACCCCAGCGCCATCTCCGCCGCCCGTGCGCTGATCGCCGACCGGTTCTCCGGCCACTTCCTGCCGGAAAAGCCGCGCGTCTACGAGACCAAGGCGAAGAACGCCCAGGAAGCGCACGAGGCGATCCGGCCGACCGAATTCGCCCGCGACCGTTTCGGGTCCGGCGACGAGGCCCGGCTTTACGAGCTGATCTGGAAGCGTGCCGTAGCCAGCCAGATGACGTCGGCCAGCCTTGAGCGGACGACCGTCTCGCTCCGCGACGGCACCGGGCGCAACGAGCTTCGCGCCACCGGCCAGGTGGTCAAGTTCCCCGGCTTCCTCGCCGTCTACGAGGAAGGGCGCGACCAGAAGGCGGATGCCGAGGATGACGATTCCGGCCTGCTGCCGGCGATGGCGCAGGGCGACATGCCGGCAAAGCGCGGCGTCGATGCGACCCAGCACTTCACCCAGCCGCCGCCGCGCTTTTCCGAAGCGAGCCTGGTCAAGCGGCTCGAGGAGCTCGGCATCGGCCGGCCTTCGACCTATGCCTCGACGCTGCAGGTGCTGAAGGACCGCGCCTATGTCCGCACCGAGAAGAACCGGTTCTTCGCCGAAGAGTCCGGCCGGCTGCTGACGGCGTTTCTCGAACGCTATTTTCCCCGCTACGTCGGCTACGACTTCACCGCCGGCATGGAGGACGAGCTCGACGACGTCTCCGGCGGCCGGGCGGGCTGGCAGGCGGTGCTCGAGGCGTTCTGGAAGGACTTCAAGCCCAAGTCCGACGAGGTCATGGCGCAGAAGCCATCCGAGGTGACCCAGGCGCTCGACGAGTTCCTTTCCGACTACCTGTTCCCGCCGCGCGAGGACGGCAGCGACCCGCGCCAGTGCCCGCAATGCGGCGCCGGCCGGCTGGCGCTGCGCGGCGGGCGCTTCGGTGCCTTCGTCGCCTGCTCGAACTACCCGGAGTGCAAGTATACCCGCAAGTTCGCGCAAGGCGGCGGGGCCGGCGGCGAATCCGCCGAGCCGGCCGAACTCGGCAAGGACCCGGTGACCGGCGAGCCGGTGACGCGCAATGTCGGGCGCTTCGGCCCCTACATCCAGCTCGGCACCGGCAAGGAAGCCAAGCGCGCCTCGATCCCCAAGGACATCCCGGAACTCGACCTCGACTGGGCGCTGAAGCTGCTGAGCCTGCCGCGCGAAGTGGGCATTCACCCCGAGAGCGGCAAGCCGATCACCGCCAGCATCGGCCGCTATGGGCCTTACCTGGCGCATGACGGCAAATATGCCCGCCTGCGCGCCACCGCCGAAGTGTTCGACACCGGCATGAACGCCGCCGTCGCCAAGCTGGCGGATGCCGCCAGCGGCGCTGGCCGGGGCAACCGGACGCCGGCCGAACCGCTCAAGCTGCTGGGCGCTCACCCCAGCTCCGGCGGCGAGATGAAGGTGCTGGCCGGCCGCTACGGCGCCTATGTCACCGATGGCACGACCAACGCCACCCTGCCGCGCGATCTCCAGCCCGAGGACCTCACCGCCGAACGCGCCGCCGAGCTGATCGACGAGCGCGCGGCCAAGGGGCCGGCCAAGGGCAAGAAGAAGGCGCCGGCGAAGAAGGCGGCGGCGAAGAAACCGGCGGCCAAGAAACCGGCGGCGAAGAAGGCGCCGGCGGCGAAGAAGACCAAGGCCGAGTGACATCGGCCCGGAATTGCGGTTTTCCTGGCCCGGGTCATCGATTAGGCACTCGGCAGACCCTTCCAGAGGACCCGCCGGTGACCGCTGAAATCCCTCTTGCGCCTGACCGGCCTTCCCTCGAAGCCCGGGCCAGGGCCAGAGCCAAGGATTGGGGCGCGAGATTGCTGGCGGGCGCCGATCCGGCGGCGGGGGCAGGGGCCGTGTTCACGCGCGGCCAGCGGCTGGCCCTGCTGGCGCTGTTCGTGCTGCTGGCGATGGTGCGGTTGCCCGAAGTCTGGCGCCATGGGAGGCTGCTTGGCGAGGAAGGGGCGATCTTCTTCGCCTATGCCTGGCATCGGCCTGCCGCCGACGCCTTGTGGCGGTCGTTCGCCAGCTACCTCAACCTCGGCGCCAATGGCGCGACGCTGCTGCTGGCGCGGCTGGTGCAGGGCGGCGTGGTGCCGCTCGAACATGCGCCATATGTCACCCAGGCGATCGCCACCGGCTTCCAGGCCGTGCCGGCGCTGCTGGTCCTGGGCGGGCGTGGCCGCTGGCTGGCCAACCGCTGGGCGGTGCTGGGCGCGCTGCTGGTCATGGTGGTCAGCCCGACGGTGGAGGAGGTGTTCGCCAACACCATGCACATCGGTTACCATCTCGCCCTGGCCGCCGCGCTGATCGTCGCGCTCGACGTGCCGGCGGGCCGGGCGGGGCGGTTCGCCTGCCTCGCCCTGCTGGTGCTGGGGCCGCTGTGCGGGCCGGGAGCGATCCTGGTGCTGCCGGTGTTCGTCCTGCGCTGGCTGGTCGAGCGGGACCGTGCGCGGTTCATGCAGCTGCTGGCGCTGGCGGGGGGCACGGCGGTGCAGATGCTGGGGTTCTACAGCCAGAGCCCGGTGCGCAGCGAGCTGCTCGATCCGGTGACCCTGGCCAATGTCCTGTTCCTGCGACTGGCGGTGGCGCCATACTTGTCCGCGCCGGTGTCGATGGCGTTGGGTCAGGAAATGTTCGAGGCCTGGCGCGAGGGCGGCTGGATCTGGTGGCTGCTGAGCGCCGGGGCCATTGCCTGGCTGGGCCTGCTGGGCTGGCTGGCGCTCGCGCGGCGGGATGCGGCATGCTGGCTGATCGTCGCCGGGCTCGGCATCGGCGTCGCCTCGTTCGGCGCCGGGATGTTGCTGATCGATCCCAGAGAGTGGTTTTCCGTCAAGTCGGCCGAACGCTACAATTTCCTGCCGATGGTGCTGCTGGGGCTGGGCATGGTGGCGGTGGCGACGCGCGGCGTGGCGCTGCAGCGCTGGCTCGCGACGCGGCTGGTGCTGCTGACGCTGGTCTCGGGCATGCTGACGTTTGCCATGGCGGCGGAATCGGTGGGCGAGGGGCCGGAATGGTCGCGCGAGGTTGCCGGGTGGCGTCGGGACCATGACTACCGGTTGCGCGGCTGGCCCGGATATTGGTCGATCGATCTTGCGGACCGTTCGCGGCCCTGCTCGCCGGTGCGTGCCGACCGCGATGTCCTGACCGATCCGGCCTATTGCGAGACGAGCTGGGTGGCGCTGGTGCGGGCGGCCAGCGGCAAGGGCGGGCGCGAGACGGAGGCGGACGAATTGCGATAGCTGCTCCGGCGCCGAACGGCTAATCCCGGATCGTGCCATCGCCGGAAATGGCCGTGGCCAGTGCCTGGCGCACCCGCAGCGAGGCGTAGAGGACGATGGCGATGCCGACGGCCAAGAGCGCGAAATGCCACGCCCCGCCGCCGTTGCCGGCCAAGGCCAGCCCCCGCCGCCCCAGAGCACCCAGCGCGACATAGCCGACCAGCGCCGGCAGCGAGGCGAGCGTCCCCAGCAGGAAATCGCGCTGGCCGATGCGGGTGAGGCCGAGGGCATAGCTGGTCAGCGCGAAGGGCATGACCGGCGAGACCCGCAACAAAGCGACCATGCGCCAGCCCTCGGCGGTCATCGCCGCGTCGATCCGGGCCATCGCCGGCCGCCGCTGCAGCCACCGCGCGATCGGGCGGCCGAGCACGGTGCGGCTGGTGGCGAAGGCGATCCAACCGCCCAGCAGGGTGGCCACCGTCGACAATGCCAGCCCGCCGCCGAAGCCGAGGCCGGCACCGGCCATCATCGCGATCATCGATGCGGGCAGCACGCCACTGGCGGCGACGAGGATCTGGCCGAGCGCGAAGGCGAACCAGTTGGACGCCATGAAGCCGTGCAGGCCGGCGACGGAATCGTGAAGGAACAGCCTGGCCTGGGCCGGATCGCGGCCAGCCAGCGCGAAAGCGGCCAGGCAGGCGGCGAGGGCCAGGGCCGGCAGGGCAGGCCCCCGGCGCCGGGCCGATGCGGTCACTGGCCGCTCGCGGACCGCACGGCCGCCAGCGCGGCCGGTTCGGGCACGGGCACCGGCCGCTTGGCCGGCGCGCTGGCTGCCGGGCTTTGCCATTCCAGCCGGGCATCGGTGGCGTGGAACAGGCGGGGCCTGATGAGCCCCATTCGGGCGGCGCGATAGGCCAGGGCGGTTTTCAGGACGCCCAGGCCATAGGTGCACGAGCGCCGGAAATTGATGCTCGAGGCTTCCTCGAAATAGCGGGTCGGGCAGGAGATCTCGCCGGTCCGGTAGCCTTGCCAGGCGGCCTGGGCGAGCATCTGGTTGTCGAACACGAAATCGTCCGAGCAGGCTTCGAGCGGCAGCGTTTCCAGCACTTCGCGGCTCCAGGCGCGATAGCCGGTGTGATATTCGGAAAGCTTCTGCCCGAGCAGCAGGTTCTCGACGAAAGTCAGCGCCCGGTTGGCGAGATATTTGTAGAGCGGCATGCCGCCCGCCCGCGCGCCGCGCCCGAGGATGCGCGAGGCGAGCACCACGTCGTAATGCCCGGACGCGATCATGCTCGCCATCGCCAGGACCAGCCTGGGCGAATACTGGTAGTCCGGGTGGAGCATGACGACGATGTCCGCGCCCCGCTCCAGCGCGGCGGCGTAGCAGGTCTTCTGGTTGCCGCCATAGCCCCGGTTGCGCGCGTGGACGATGGTATGGATGCCGAGCGTGCGGGCGAGGTGGCAGGTATCGTCGTTGCTGGCGTCGTCTGTCAGGATGATGTCGTCGACCACGTCGAACGGGATTTCCCGCCAGGTGCGCAGCAAGGTCAGGCCGGCGTTGTAGGCCGGGAGAACGACTGCAACCTTCTTGCCATCTATCATCGCGGCCAATCCTTACGTCGCGTTCATCGATTTCCTAGGCGGCAATCCGCAACGAATGGTTAACGCGGGGACAACCTGTCAATCCGTAGCGACAGGTTTCGCACCGTCCAGATGACCACGCCGTGGGCCGGCATCGGGCATCGCCGCCTAAAAAAATCGTCGGCGGAATTCCGCTTGGCCGTTGCCACCGGTGCCAATCCCCCTAAAGCGGGAACCGGGGGTGGCCATGCCGCATGGCCGGGCGAGGACGGAATCCGCAGTCTTGACGAGACGAATGCCATCGTTGCCAACGCCGTCTTCCCGCAGCCGCACCGCACGGCCTGCCTGAGGATGCTGTTCGTCAATCTCGCCCTCGGCCTCGCCGCGACCGGCATGGTGCCCGAACCCGCCGTCGAGCTCCCCGTCGATCCACCGCCTGCGCCGGCCCTGGCGACGCCGGAAGCGGCCCCCGTGACCCCGCCCGCAGTTGACCTGGCGCCGGAAACCGACCCTGCGGTCACCGACGACGATCCCGCGCTGGTCGATGCCCGGATCCCCGGCATCACCGACCCGCTGGCGCCGATCAACCGGGTCTCCTACGCGATCTCCCAGCCGATCGACCGGTTCATCCTGCGCCCTGCTGCCATGGCGTACAAGGCGGTCGTCCCCCACCCGCTGCGCGACGGCGCCCGCAACGCCATCCGCAACCTCAACGATCCGCTGATCGTGTTCAACGACCTGCTGCAGCTCCGCCCCGGCCGGGCGATCAGGAGCACGGTCCGCTTCATCCTCAATTCGACCCTTGGCCTGGGCGGCCTGTTCGACGTCGCCAAACGCAAGCCGTTCCACATCCCGCACCACGCCAACAGCTTTGGCGATACGCTCGGCTACTATGGCGTCACGCCGCTGCTCTATCTCTACCTGCCGGTGCTCGGCCCCAACACCTTGCGGGATTTCGGGGCCTCATATGTCGACAGTTTCGCGCACCCTCGCCTGCTGTACAAGATCACGCACCCGGACAGCGACAGGCCGGTCTGGAAAACGCGTATCGACCTCGGCAAGGCCGGCATCGTCACCACCGTCGTCGGAGGCCTTGACGCCCGCGCCCAGGCCGACGACGACCTCAAGCGTTTCCGCGAGGATTCGATCGACCCCTATGCCGCCCTCCGCGCCGCCTACCTCCAGGACCGCGCCGGAGAGATTGCCACACTCAAGGCCAAGGCTGGCGCGACATCGGAAAACAGCCATTTCGACGATCCGTTGACCGATCCGGCCGCCGGGCGCTGAGTGGTCCGAACGAGGGCAGGGCGAACTACTGCCCTGCTGCCGCTTCTCCGGATTTACCGCCCGCAAGCCCGCGTGCCCATCCGGGCAGGGGGCCCGCCGGCAGGCGCACGACGTAATCCTGGGCAAGCCGGAATTGCTGCGGGTAGGCGGTCACGATCGCGCGCGACATGGCCGGCGAATAGCGCGAATCGAACACCGGTTCGCCCGGCGAGCCATCGGTCACGACCATGGCGAACGCGTGGCGTTGAACCCGGCCGAGCATCGGGCGCTCGTCGAGCACCCCCATCGAGCCCAGTTCGGCAAAGATCGAAGGCTCCATCACCACCGGCTTGCCGGCGCGCAGCAACAACACCATGTCGTCGGAAATGATCGGCGCCGGGGCGGCGCGCATGGCCTGTGCCAGCCGTGCATAATCGGCGGCCCGCTCCGGCCGGGAGTCGTAGTCCGCTTCCATCAGGGTTGCCCCGGCCAGGGTCTGGATGCCGACGATCCATGGCACGGCGGCCCGCCACCGGACCCAGCGTGGCCCGGGCAATGGCGCGCGGGCGAGATGATCCCCCACCGCCAGGCCGCAGCCGATGGCGACCAGCACCATCCATTCGAGGAAATAGTTCGGTGCCGAGCCGGACTTGAACACCATCGCCAGCATCGCCGTGGCGATGGCCAGGTGGAGGAGCAGAATCGTCTCCGCCGCCGCCATCGGTTCCGCGCGCAGGAGCGGCCACAGCCCGCCAGCATCGCGCGCCCGCTGCCGGATCGCCAGCAGGCGGGGCGCATAGGCCGGTGCCGCGGCGAGGACGAGGCCGAAATGCATGCCGATGATGATCGGGAGGTCCTGGCCCGCCCACCACGAGAACCGGTTGATGTTGTAGAACAGGATGTGGTGCAGGAACTCGCCGTGGGTCTGCACCATCATCACCGCCAGCAGCGCGCCGGCCGTGGCAAGGCCGGTGACGATCCCCGCCAGTGCGGTGCGCGGCCGGACGGCCAGGAGGACCGCGAACACCGCCAGCGGCGCGGCGATGGCGGTCTGCTTGGCATAGATGGCGCCGACGAAGCACAGGGCGGCGGCATGGACCAGCACGGGGCGGCGAAGCGCCTGGATGCCGAACCACAGGCCGGCGAAGGTCAGCGCCACGAAGGGCATGTCCACCCGCATGACCACCGCCCAGTCCAGCACCGGCTGGGTCGCCAGCAGGCACACCGCCGCGACCGCGCCGCCCAGTCGCATGGGCAGGCGCTCAGCCGGCCCGCGCGCGAACCCGGCGACGACCAGCCCGGCCATCGCCACGGCCGCCAGAGTGCAGGCCACCGCGACGAGCCGCCCCGCCGCCAGCTCGTCCATCCCGGTTGCCGCGACCATGCCTGCGAGCAGGTGGAACAGCGGCGGATAGTGGAAGACGATCGCCGGATAGGGCTCCAGCCTGGCGTAGCCGTGCCCGGCGACGATCGAGCGCATCTGCTGCCAGACGATGCCCTCGCCATAGTCGATCTCATAGGGGAAGTGGATGGCGTCCCAGGCCAGCGCGGCGAAGCGCGCCGCCGCCAGCAGGAGCACCCCGGCGAGCAGCGCCATGGGGAGCCGTGCCGGTCGCGGGATCGGGTTTGCGTCGTGCTGCATGTGCTGCCCCCCGGCTCAGGCTGTCGCCAGGCGCTTCCAGCCGAAAATGATCCCCCGGATCATTCTCAGGCCGACCCGAAGGCCGCGCAGGTTGTTGACGTTGCCGCCCTTGGATACGCCGACCCGGGCATGGAAGGTGATCGGCACCTCGATCACGGTCAGGCCTGAGCCGAGGGCGGTATCGAGGAAATGGGCGTTGAACTCGAGGTTCACGCTCGGATCGACCTCCGGCAGCAGTTTCAGCAAGGCCTCGCGGCGGCACAGCTTGTAGGTCGTGCCGACATCGGTGATCGTGCTGCGGCCGAGGTGCTTGGCTTCCAGCAGCTTGCCGACGAAGACGTTGCCGTAATACATGAACGTCGTCAGCTGGGTCGAATACTGGCGCAACGGCTCGACCGTCCGCGTACCGTTGACGATGTCGCCATGGGGGGCATAGGCCAGCAGCTTGTCGATGTCGTAGGCGCGGAAGGTCAGGTCGCCCTCGCACAGCACGATCCATTCCGTGTCGATATGTCGCGCCGCCTCGCTCAGGCAACGGAACACGCACCGGCCATAGCCGGGCTGGAGCTCGTCGAAGGTGATCGCGCCGGCGGTTTCGGCGCGGGCGAAAGTCCGGTCGCGGCTGTTGTTGGAGACGACGATGACCCGCTCCACCAAGGGATGGGCGCGGAAATCCGCAACCGCGTCGGCGATCGAATCCTCGTCGTTGTAGGCGGTCAGCGCGACGGTGACCTTGCGGTTCGCGAGCGGCGCGCTGCGGACTTCGTCGGTCGGCCGCTTGTGATCGAGGAACAGGAGCAGATCGACCAGGATCAGGCCGACGCCGGCGACCGTCGGAATGCCGCTGTACCAGACGATCCATTCGCTGACCGGCCGCAGCACCGGATTGAGCCCGGGGACCAGGCGCGGCACGATCATCATCACGCCGCACAGGTACATGGTGATGCCGAAGCCGAACAGCAGGATGCCGAACAGCAGCAGCGGCAGGTGCCCGAACCGCCGACGCACGCCGAAGCGCATCCGAAGGTGGGCAGGGGGCGTCGTTTCAGTGCCCATCGGTTCGGGAATCGCGGTGTTCATGGTACGGGCATATCCATAAGGCGCTGCGGGCGGAACACGAGCCAGCGGTTAAGGATGAAATTGAACGCCGGCGTCACCGTGACGATCGGCGCGATCGCCCACCCGGCGGGCAGGCGCAGCGGGTGAACGACCAGCCACACCCAGAAAGCGTTGAGCCCGTAGCCGGCGAGATTGATCGCGGCGAACCTGCTGCGCGCGTCCGCCGCGCCGCAACGGTAGTCGTGACCCCGGAAGCTGAAGCGCGAATGAAGCACCCATCCGGCGACAAGATTGACAATGAACGCGATCAGGTTCGCCAGTTGCGGGGCAAGGCCCACGCGAACGGCAAGCAGCCAGTAGACCACCGAATACAACGCGGCGAGCAGCGCTCCCGCGATGCCATAACGCAGTGCCTGACCGGCGAGCGCACGGGCGTTCATCGTGGCTCGCCGCGCAGCCGGTAGACCAGATATTCGTAATCGCCGACTGGCCCCTTGCCGATCTGCAGGTAATCCTGCTGCAGGGCCACCTCGACCCGCCGCCGGTTTTCCGACAGGGTAAATTCGTCCGGCCTGTTGTTCATGACGATGACCGTCGGCCGGCTGGCCAGCATCCGGTCAATCTCGCCCAACTGGTCGACACCCAGGGCGTTCTGGTACGCGTCGAGCATGAGATGCTGCGGAAACACGAAGCGGCTGGGGAGGCACGTCGGCACGATCCGGTACAGTGCCGAGAGGTCCTCGTTGACATAAAGGCAGCCATTCCCGACTGCGGGACGGACCAGCTCGGTCAAATGCGCCAGCTGCCGCGCGGTGCCGTTGATGTAGACATCGGCGGCGGCTCGGCCCCCGCCGCCCAGCAGGCCCAGCCCGAGGATCAGCGCGACGAGCCTTCGCCCGTACCTGGAGGAGCCGAACGCGATTGCGGCAAGCACGCTCAGCGGCAGCAGCAGCGGCAGCGTGTAATGGTCATACCACACCCCGTACAACAGGAAGCCCACATAGGCCGCGATCAGCCAGCCGAGCAGCCAGGCTTGCGCTGTCGGCCTCGTGCCGTCCTGCCCGCGCCCCCGGCGCCAGACGATCCACACGCACGGGACAAACGGCAAGATTCCCAATGTCAGCCCGCCCAGTCGTATAGCCGCTTCAAGCAGATCGGTGCGATCGCCGAACACCGAAAGGAAGTTGGCCTGCACGAATGACGCGCCGTGTCCCATCGCCGCGTAGGCCGCCAGTGCCGCTCCGGAGGGGGCGAGCGCGCAGGCGATCCAGCCCAACCCCTTGCCCGCGAGCAGGGTCAGCCCGTCGCGCCGCTTCCAGCCCAGCCAAAGCAGGGTCAGCCCGAAATAGATGCCCTCGAACACGGCCGTGTACTTAATCTGGATGGCAATGCCGACCAGCAGCATGATGCCGCAGCCCTGCAGCGTCCACCACCGCGCCTTGCGGTCGCTCACCAACCGGAGAGTCCAGGCCGCCGCCAAGGCCATCGGCAGGTTGTAGTACACCGGCGATTGACCGCCGACTCCGCCGAACACCAGCAGCCACGCGGGATATGCCGCAGCGCCGGCCACGGAAGCGCCAAACGGGGCAAATTTCCGCGCCATGCCGAACAGCAGCCGGCTGGTCGCCAGCACGCATGCTGCCGCGATGAGCTGATAGCCGACGACAGGATCGGCAAACATCCGGCAGGCTGCCGCATAGATCAGGAACAGCCCGATCGGCTTGCGGTCCCAGATATCGACATAAGGCAGGACGCCGTGCACCATCCGGTCGCCGACCATCAGGTAGAACTGCTCGTCGAGGTTGACCACAGGATCGCCGAAGATCCACGCGCGGGTGGCCAGCGTGACTGCCGCCAGCACCAGCCAGGCGCGCACGGCCTCGGGCAGGCGGTGCCAGAGGTTTGGTCTCGGCTCCGGTTCTCCCGCGTCCATGTCCCGTTCTTCCTTCTGCGCCAACGCAGCCGCCGATCCCGCCATTACGCCCGAACCACCCCTACCGCACCCATTCCAGTCCGATCTCCTCGTAAAGCTCCCGCGCCTCGGCCCAGTTCTCGTCCACCTTGACGTGGAGGAACAGGTGGACCGTCTGGCCGAGCAGTTCGCTCAGTTCCTTGCGTGCCGCCTCGCCGATCGCCTTGATCCGCGCGCCGCGCTTGCCGAGCACGATCGACTTCTGGCTCTCGCGCGCGATGACGATCTGCTGGCGGATCTCGACGCTGCCGTCCTTGCGCTGGACGTAGGCTTCGGGCCGCACCGCGCTGTCGTAGGGCAGTTCGTCGTGGAGCTGCCGGTAGAGCTGTTCGCGGGTGATCTCGGCGGCCAGCAGGCGCTCGCTGGCGTCGGAGACCTGGTCTTCCGGGAAATGCCACGGGCCTTCCGGCATCAGGGCCGCCAGCCGTGACTTCAGTTCGGCGACGCCGTCCCCGGTCAGCGCCGAGACGAAGAACACTTCCTCGAACGGCACTTTGCCGGCCAGTTCCTCCGCCAGCGCCAGCAGCGGTTCCTTGGCGCTGGCATCGACCTTGTTCAGCACCAGCAGCTTGCGTTCGGGCCGGTTGGCGAGCGATTCGAGGATCGGCTCCAGGCTTTCGCGCTTCTTGCGCAGGGCATCGACGACCAGCAGGATCGCGTCGGCCTCGCTGGTGCCTTCCCAGGCGGCGGCGACCATCGCCCGGTCCAGCCGCCGTTTCGGCGCGAAGATGCCCGGGGTATCGGCGAGGATGATCTGGGTGTGCGCCTGCGGCGTTTCCTCGAGCGCGATGCCCATCAGGCGTGCCCGCGTCGTCTGCGCCTTGGCCGAGACGATCGCCACTTTCTGCCCGACGAGCGCGTTGACCAGGGTCGACTTGCCGGCATTCGGCGCGCCGATGACGGCGACGGCGCCGCATCTCGAAACGGGGCTGGAGGCGAGGGGGGGGACAGGCTCGGTCATCCAAATCTTTCCAGAAAGAGCGCGGCGGCGGCGGTTTCGGCCTCCTGCTTGCTGGCGCCGGTCGCTTCCGCCTCGCCGACGTTGGGCACGCTGACCGCCACGGTAAACCGCGCCGCGTGATCCGGCCCCTCGCGCGAGACCAGCCGATATTCCGGGGTCTTGCGGCGATTGCCGGCCGCCCATTCCTGCAGGGCCGATTTCGGATGCTTGGAATGGCCGGCCTTGCCGGCCATGGCATCGGCCCACAGCCGCCGCACCGTCGCCCGCGTCGCCTCGAACCCGCGTGATTGCAGGGACGCGCCGATCAGCGCCTCCATGACGTCGCCGAGGATATTGTCGCTGTCCGCCCCGCCATCGTCGCGCGCCTGCTTGCCGAGCCGGATGTGCGGCCCCAGCCCGAGCGAACGGGCGACGCGGGCGCACATCGCGCGCGAGACCAGCACGTTGAGCCGCTGCGAGAGCTTGCCCTCGTCGTCGCCGGTGGTCTCCAGCAGCCATTCGGCGATGGCCAGCCCCAGCACCCGGTCCCCCAGGAACTCCAGCCGCTGGTAATCCCGCGCCGCGCCGGTGCTGCCATGGGTCAGGGCTTCCAGCCAGCGCGAGTCCGGTTCGGGAACGGCCCCGCCGAGGAACGCGGCGAGAAAGGCGCGGGTATCCTCAGGCAAGGAAGCGGTCAAAAGGTCCCCCCGATGCGGTTCCAGCGCGCTGCGGTCAGCCAGGTCCACGGCATGTACCAGCGCGCCGAACCGTCGGTGGACCACATCATCACCGTCGCCCGGCCGACGAGGTTGTCCTGCGGCACCAGCCCGATGCCCTCGTTGGCGATCGCCGGGAAACGGCTGTCCATCGAGTTGTCGCGGTTGTCGCCCATCAGGAACAGGGTGCCTTCCGGCACCAGGATCGGCGGGGTATCGTCCTGCGGGGTCTGCGCCAGGTCGAGCACGTTGACCAGCTTCTCCGGCCGGCCGTCATCCCCCGGCAGGGTTTCCTGGTATTGCGGATAGGAACAGTAAGGCCGGCCATTCGCCCGTTCCCGCTCGAAGCGGGGCAGGTAGCAGCGGGTGTTCGGCGTCACGTCGATCTCGAAATCGGCGATCTTCACCTTGGGCACCGGCTTGCCGTTGAGCTGCAGCTGGCCGCCGATCATCTGCACGGTATCGCCGGGCAGGCCGATGACCCGCTTGATGTAGTCGACGTCGTTGGCCGGCGGCGCCTTGAAGATGACGATGTCGCCCCGGTGCGGCTGGTGCGCGAGGATCCGGCTGGGCAGCAGCGGCACGCCGAACGGCAGCGAATAGGACGAGAAACCATAAGGCCACTTCGCCGCCAGCAGGTAATCGCCGTTAACCAGCCGGGGCTGCATCGATTCGCTGGGAATGTTGAACGGCGAGAACACGAAGCTGCGGAAGATCGCCACGACCGCCACCAGCTTGAGCAGGAAGACGAAGAAATTCTCCTCCTTCTCCTCGCGCCTGGCCGTGTTTCCCGTCTTGTCGCTCATCGAAAGGTCCATCATCGTGGGCGCTCCCGTCGGCTGCCAGTCCCGTCTCGTCGCCGCAGCAGCCGAATTGGGCTGTCTGCAACCTGAACGACACGCTATGCTGCAATGCACCCGTGGCGAAAGCCGGCGCCGGCCATAGGATAGGGCCGCGCCAATGGCAAACGCCGCGCAGCCGAAGAGGAAATTTATGAACGATTGCGCCGCCGTGTGGACCGAACTGCAAGGCCTGCCCCGGCCGACGCTGGCGGAGCTGTTCGCCGCCGATCCCGCCCGGCTGGCCAAATTGTCCTCCCGCATCGAACTGGCCGATGGCGACCAGGGAGGCATCCGCTTCGACTGGTCGAAGACCCACCTCGACGATGCCCATGCCGCCGCCTTCGAGAAGCTCGCCCTGGCGATGGATTTTCCCGCCCGCCGCGCCGCGCTGTTCGCTGGCGAAAAGGTCAACGTCACGGAAGGCCGCGCCGCCGAGCACACCGCCCAGCGTGGCGTCGGTGCGGATGCTTCAGTCGAGGAAGCCGCCGCGCTGCACGCCCGCACGCGCGGCCTGGTCGAGGCGATCCATGGCGGGGTGCTGGGCGACATCCGCCACCTGATCCACATCGGCATCGGCGGCTCGGCGCTCGGCCCGGCGCTGGCCATCGACGCGCTGGCCCGCGATGGTGCCTTGGTGGACGTCCATGTCGTCGCCAACATCGACGGCTGCGCGCTGGAAGCTGCGTGCAAGGCCTGCGATCCCGCCACGACGCTGATCGCCGTCGCCTCCAAGACCTTCACCACCATCGAGACGATGACCAATGCGCTCTCCGCGCTCGACTGGCTGCGCGAGAACGGCGTGCCCGACCCGTACGGCCGCGTCGTCGCGCTGACCGCCTCGCCGGACAAGGCGGTCGAATGGGGGGTCGACGAGACCCGCGTGCTGCCGTTCCCGGAATCGGTCGGCGGCCGCTATTCGCTGTGGTCGTCGATCGGCTTTCCGGTCGCGCTCGCGCTCGGCTGGCAGGGTTTTGCCGAGTTCCTCGAAGGGGCGGCGGTGATCGACCGGCATTTCCTCGCCACCGATGGCCTGGCCAACCTGCCGCTGCGCGCCGCTTTCGCCGACCAGCTCTACACCCGCCTGCTCGGCTGCCAGACCCGCGCCTGCTTCGCCTATGACGAGCGTCTGGCGCTGCTGCCGTTCTATCTCCAGCAGCTCGAAATGGAATCGAACGGCAAGTCCGCCACGTTCGACGGCCGGCCGCTCGCCGGCCCTTCCGCACCGATCACCTGGGGCGGCACCGGCACCGATGCCCAGCACGCGGTGTTCCAGCTGCTTCACCAGGGCACCGTGACCGTGCCGGTGGATTTCATCGCCGCCATTGCCCCGGGCGATGCGCTGGACCCGGCGCACCACCGCATCCTGTTGATGAACTGCTTCGCGCAGGGCGCGGCGCTGATGGCCGGCAAGCCCAGCGACGATCCCGCCCGCGCCTACCCGGGCAACCGTCCTTCGGCCACGATCCTGGTGGACGACCTGAGCCCGGCGTCGCTCGGGGCGCTGATCGCCTTCCATGAGCACCGCACGTTCGCCAATGCCGTGCTGCTCGGTATCAACCCGTTCGACCAGTTCGGCGTCGAACTCGGCAAGGAAATCGCCAAGGCGATCGAGAAGGGCGGCGTCAGCTTCGATCCTTCGACCGAGGCCCTGCTCGAACAGGCCGGCATCGCCTGAGGCGATTGCACTCATCGCCGCGAGCCCATTGGCATTGCGGCGGCGGCAAGCCATATCGCCGGCTCCCACTGGCAACAGGGCTGAGACAATGGCGAACGAATCCTACGACTACGACCTCTTCGTCATCGGCGCCGGCTCGGGCGGGGTCCGCGCCAGCAGGGTCGCCGCCGGCCATGGCGCGCGGGTCGCCGTCGCCGAGGAACACCGGGTCGGCGGCACTTGCGTCATTCGCGGCTGCGTGCCCAAGAAGCTGCTGGTCTACGGCTCCCACTTCGCCGAGGAACTGCAGGACGCCGCCCACTATGGCTGGACGGTCGAGGGCATGACATTCGACTGGAACGTGCTGCGCGACACCGTGCTGCGCGATGTCGATCGCCTCAACGCCGCCTATACCCAGACCCTGGACAACGCGCATGTCGAGCATTTCCTCGAACGCGCGACGATCACCGGGCCGAACGCGGTCCGGCTCGCCTCCGGGCGTGCCATCACGGCGAAGCACATCCTCGTCGCGGTCGGGGCCTGGCCGGTCGTGCCGGCGTTCGAGGGCGCCGAGCACTGCATCACCTCCAACGAGGTGTTCCATCTCCCCGAACTGCCCCGCCGTCTGGTCATCCAGGGCGCCGGCTATATCGCGCTGGAATTCGCCGGCATCTTCAACGCGCTCGGCAGCGAGGTCACCGTCGTCAACCGGTCCGACCAGATCCTGCGCGGCTACGACGAAACCTTGCGCGACCGCCTGCTGCAGATCACCATGGCGCGCGGCATCACCTATCGCTTCAACTGCCCGCTGACCAAGGTCGAAAAGCTGGAAAGCGGCGCGCTCTCGGTCACGGTCGGCAACCGCGATCCGTTCGAGGCCGATTGCGTCCTCGTCGCCACCGGCCGCCGGCCCAACACCGCCGGCCTCGGCCTCGAATCGGCCGGCGTCGAACTGGGCGATGATGGCGAGATCCCGGTCGACGAATACAGCCGGACGAGCTGCCCCAGCATCTATGCGGTCGGCGATGTCACCAATCGCGTGCAGCTGACCCCGGTGGCCATCCGCGAGGGCCAGGCCTTTGCCGACACCGTGTTCGCCGACCGGCCGACCACCGTCGATTACGACTGCATCCCGTCCGCCGTGTTTTCCCAGCCGCCGCTCGCCGGAGTCGGCCTGACCGAAGGCCAGGCCCGCAACAAATATGGCAACATCCGGGTCTATACTTCGGACTTCCGCCCGATGAAGAACGTCTTCGCCGACCGCATGGAGCGCGGGCTCTACAAGCTGGTGGTCGATGCCGCGACCGACCGCGTCCTCGGCGTCCACCTGATCGGCCCGGATGCGCCGGAAATCCTCCAGTCGGCGGCGATCGCGGTCAAGGCCGGGCTGACCAAGGCCCAGTTCGACCAGACGGTGGCATTGCATCCGTCGATGGCCGAGGAACTCGTGCTGATGAAGTGATCGGGCCGCCGGCGCCGGCGAGTTGCCGCGCGACGGTTCCATCCGCCTCCTGGCGGGGCACATTGCTGCGTTTGCGAGATCAAGCGGCTTGACGAGTGCGGCGCGGCGTGCCTTAGCAGGCCGGTTTATCGAACAGTCGAAAGGGGGCCGCCCGGCATGTCAGCCAATATCGCCGAAATGGAAAAGCGCCGCGCTGCGGCCCGCCTCGGTGGCGGGCAGAAGCGCATCGACGCGCAGCACGCCAAGTGCAAGCTGACCGCGCGCGAGCGCCTGGAAATCCTGCTCGACGAGGACAGCTTCGAGGAAGTCGACGCCTACGTCGAACACAACTGCGTCGATTTCGGCATGCCGGACAACACGATTCCCGGGGACGGCGTCGTCACCGGCTCGGGGACCATCAACGGCCGCCTGGTCTATGTCTTCGCCCAGGATTTCACCGTGTTCGGCGGCGCCGTTTCGGAACGCCATGCGATGAAGATCTGCAAGATCATGGACAACGCGATGAAGGTTGGCGCGCCCGTGATCGGCCTCAACGATTCGGGCGGCGCGCGCATCCAGGAAGGCGTGGCATCGCTGGCCGGCTATGCGGAAATCTTCCAGCGCAACGTCAACGCCTCGGGCGTCATCCCCCAGCTTTCGCTGATCATGGGGCCTTGTGCCGGCGGCGCGGTCTATTCCCCGGCGATGACCGACTTCATCTTCATGGTGAAGGACAGCTCCTACATGTTCGTCACCGGCCCGGACGTGGTCAAGACGGTGACCAACGAGGTGGTGACGCAGGAGGAACTCGGCGGCGCGGTCACTCACTCGACCAAGACCTCGGTCTCCGACCTGGCGCTGGAAAACGACATCGAGGCGCTGCTGACGGCGCGCGAATTCTTCGACTTCCTGCCCCAGTCCAACCGTGACGAAGTGCCGGAGCGGCCCAACAGCGACCCGTGGGACCGGCTGGAGGACAGCCTCGACACCATTATCCCCGCCAACGCCAACCAGCCGTACGACATGCGCGAAGTGTTGCGCAAGGTGCTGGACGAGGGCGACTTCTTCGAGATCCAGCCCGGCCACGCCGGCAACATCCTGTGCGGCTTCGGGCGGATCGAGGGCCGCACCGTCGGCATCGTCGCCAACCAGCCGATGGTGCTCGCCGGCGTGCTCGACATCAACTCGTCGAAGAAGGCGGCGCGGTTCGTGCGCTTCTGCGACTGCTTCAATATCCCGATCCTGACCTTCGTCGATGTTCCCGGATTCCTTCCCGGCACCGCCCAGGAGCACAACGGCATCATCAAGCACGGCGCCAAGCTGCTGTTCGCCTTCGCCGAGGCGACCGTGCCGAAGATCACCGTGATCACCCGCAAGGCCTATGGCGGCGCCTATGACGTGATGAGCTCCAAGCACCTGCGCGGCGACCTCAACTATGCCTGGCCGACCGCCGAAATCGCCGTGATGGGCGCCAAGGGCGCGGTCGAGATCATCTTCCGCGGTCTTTCCACCGGGGAGCAGGCGGAAAAGACGAAGGAATACGAGGACCGCTTCGCCAATCCGTTCGTCGCCGCCTCCAAGGGTTTCATCGACGAGGTGATCCACCCACATTCCACCCGTCGACGGATCGCGCTGGGCTTGCGCAAGCTGCGCAACAAGACGCTCGAGAACCCGTGGAAGAAGCACGACAACATCCCGCTGTAAGAACATCCCGCCGGCACAACGGCGGGGCAGGCAAGGAACACAGGTCTCATGGAAGACATCTACATCGTCAGCGGCGCCCGCACCGCCATCGGCACTTTCGGCGGTTCGCTGTCAGGCTTCGAGCCGGGCGAACTCAGCGCCACCATTTTCAAGGAGGCGATCGGGCGCGCCGGGATCGCCCCCACCGACGTCGAGAACGTGGTCATGGGCACTGTCGTCCCGACCCAGGCCAAGGACGTCTACCTCAGCCGCATCGCCGCGGTGAACGCCGGCATCCCGATCGAAACCCCGGCGATGAACGTCGACCGGCTGTGCGGCTCGGGCCTGCAGTCGGTGGTCTCGGCCGCCCAGGCGATCGCGCTCGGCGAGCACGACATCGCGCTCGCCGCCGGCTGCGAGATCATGTCGCGCGCGCCGCACATGACCCACAAGGTCCGCACCGGCGTCAAGATGGGCAATGTCGTGTTCGAGGACGCGATGATCGGCGCCCTGCAGGATCCGTTCCATGACTACCACATGGGCGTCACCGCCGAGAACGTCGCCAGCCGCTGCCAGGTTACCCGCGAATCGCAGGACGCGCTCGCGGTCGAGAGTCACCGGCGCGCCGCCGCGGCGATCGATGCCGGCTACTTCAAGGACCAGATCGTCCCGATCGAGATCAAGACGCGCAAGGGCGTCACCGTGTTCGACACCGACGAGCACGTCCGCCGCGACGCCAGCCTCGAATCGATGGCCGCGCTGAAGCCGGTGTTCCAGAAGGACGGCTCGGTCACCGCCGGCAACTCCAGCGGCATCAACGATGGCGCCGCCGCCGTCATCCTCGCCAGCGGCAAGGCGGTCGCCGAAAAGGGCCTGAAGCCGCTCGCCAAGATCATCGGCTGGGGCCATGCCGGAGTCGAGCCGGAGGTCATGGGCCTCGGCCCGGTCCGCGCCGTGCCGATGGCGCTCAAGCGGGCCGGCCTGACCCTCGACCAGATCGACGTGATCGAGGCCAACGAGGCCTTCGCCGCCCAGGCCTGCGCGGTGACCAAGGAACTGGGCCTCGATCCGGTGAAGACCAACCCCAACGGCTCCGGCATCTCGCTCGGCCATCCGATCGGCGCCACCGGCACGATCCTGACCGTCAAGACGATCTACGAGCTGCAGCGGACCGGCAAGCGCTATGGCCTGATCACCATGTGCATCGGCGGCGGCCAGGGCATCGCCGTGGTGGTGGAGCGCGTCTGATGAAGCTGGGGCGCCTAAACCACGTCGGCGTCGCCACGCCGGACCTTGACGCCGCCATCGCCTTCTACCGCGATGTCATGGGCGCGAGCGACATCACCGAACCTTTCGTGCTCGAATCGCAGCAGGTCCGCGTCTGCTTCGTCAACACGCCGGGGGAGGGGGGCACCGCCGGGACCCAGATCGAACTGCTCCAGCCGACCGCGGCGGACAGCGCGGTCGGCAAGTGGCTGCAGAAGAACCCGCTCGGCGGGCAGCACCATATCTGCTATGAAGTGCCCGACATCCACGCGGCGAAGGCATGGTTCGAAAGCCAGGGCAAAAAGGTGCTGGGCGAGCCCCGCATCGGTGCCCACGGCACGCTGATCTTCTTCGTCCACCCCAGGGACATGGGCGGGCAACTCACCGAAATCATGGAAACTCCCAAGCACCCGCATTGAGCGCGCGACGGGACCGAACGTAAACCAGGGTTGGGCAAGACATGAGCGACGACAAGACCGTGACCATCGACCAGTGGGCCACTGCCGCTTCCAAGGAAGTGAAGGGCAAGGACCTGACCTGGAACACGCCGGAAGGCATCACGGTCAAGCCGCTCTACACCGCCGATGACGTCCCGGCTGATCCGGGCCTGCCCGGCTTTGCCCCGTTCACCCGGGGCGTCCGCGCCTCGATGTATGCCGGCCGCCCCTGGACCATCCGCCAGTATGCCGGCTTCTCGACTGCCGAGGAATCGAACGCCTTCTACCGCCGCAACCTTGCCGCCGGGCAGAAGGGGCTTTCGGTGGCCTTCGACCTTGCCACACATCGCGGCTATGACTCCGACCACCCCCGCGTCGTCGGCGATGTCGGCAAGGCCGGTGTGGCGATCGATTCGGTCGAGGACATGAAGATCCTGTTCGACGGCATTCCGCTCGACCAGATGTCCGTCTCGATGACGATGAACGGCGCGGTCATCCCGATCCTCGCCTTCTTCATCGTCGCCGGGGAGGAGCAGGGCGTTCCGACCGAAAAGCTCGACGGGACCATCCAGAACGACATCCTCAAGGAGTTCATGGTCCGCAACACCTATATCTATCCGCCCGAGCCTTCGATGCGGATCATCTCCGACATCTTCGCCTATACCAGCGCCAAGATGCCGAAATTCAACAGCATTTCCATTTCCGGCTACCACATGCAGGAAGCCGGTGCGACCCAGGTGCAGGAGCTCGCCTTCACCATCGCCGACGGCATGGAATACGTGAAATACGGCGTGGCGAGCGGGCTGGACATCGACAAGTTCGCCGGCCGCCTCAGCTTCTTCTTCGCCATCGGCATGAACTTCTTCATGGAAGTCGCCAAGCTGCGCGCCGCCCGCGTGCTCTGGCATCGGGTGATGACGAAACTCGGCGCGCAGGACGAGCGCTCGAAGATGCTGCGCACCCATTGCCAGACCTCGGGCGTCTCGCTGCAGGAGCAGGACCCCTACAACAATGTCATCCGCACGACGATCGAGGCGATGGCGGCGATGCTCGGCGGCACCCAGTCGCTCCACACCAACGCGCTCGACGAAGCGATCGCGCTGCCGACCGACTTTTCGGCGCGCATCGCCCGCAACACCCAGATCGTCATCCAGGAAGAGACCGGCATGTGCAATGTCGTCGATCCGCTGGGTGGCTCCTACTACATCGAGGCGCTGACCGCCGAACTGGTGGACAAGGCCTGGGAGATCATCGAGCGCGTCGATGCCGAAGGCGGCATGGCCAAGGCGGTGGCGGCCGGCTGGCCCAAGGCGATGATCGAGGAAGCCGCCGCCGCCCGCCAGGCGCGGGTGGACAAGGGCGAGGACGTCATCGTCGGCGTCAACAAGTATCGCCTCGCCACCGAGGACCAGCTCGAAACGCTGGAAGTGGACAACCACGTCGTCCGCGAGGGCCAGATCGCCCGCCTCGCCAAAGCCCGCGCCAGCCGCGACGAGGCGAAATGCCGCGCGGCGCTGGCTGCGCTGACCGAAGGCGCGAAGGCCGGTGGCAACCTCCTTGCGCTGGCCGTGGACGCCGCCCGCGAACGCGCCACGCTGGGCGAAATCTCCGACGCGATGGAAGCCGTGTTCGGCCGCTACGGCACCCAGCCGGTGCCGGTGAAGGGCATCTACGGCGGCGCCTATGCCGGTGACAGCCGCTATGCCCAGGTCATCGAGGGCGTTGGCGCGGTCTCGCGCCGCCTGGGCCGGGCCCCGCGCATGCTCGTCGCCAAGATGGGCCAGGACGGCCACGATCGCGGCGCCAACGTCATCGCCTCGGCCTTCTCCGACATGGGCTTCGACGTCACCAGCGGGCCGCTGTTCCAGACCCCGGAAGAGGCCTGCAAGCTGGCGCTTGAAAAGGACGTCGATGCGGTCGGCGCCTCGTCGCTTGCCGCCGGCCACAAGACCCTGATCCCCGAGCTGATCGGCCACCTGAAAGAGGCCGGCCGCGCCGACATCAAGGTCGTCGCCGGGGGCGTCATCCCGCCGCAGGACTATGACTACCTGCGCGACGCCGGCGTCCAGGGCATCTACGGCCCCGGCTCCAACGTCGTCGAATGCGCCGCCGACATGCTTCGCCTGCTCGGCCACAACATGCCGCCTGCGGGCAGCGCGCTGGAAGCGGCCGAGTAAGGCAGGCGTGGCGTCCCACCAATCCTTCTGGGCGGCGGCCGGGATCATGTTCCTCACCGGGATCGGCATTCCGGTCATGGCCGCGCTCAATGCCGGATTGGGCAAGGGCCTTGCCAGCCCGACCGCCGCTACCGCCGTGCTCTATCTCGTCGGCCTCGCCATGGCGCTCGCCGCGCTCGCCTGGACCGGGCAGCCAGACTGGTCGCGCGCCGCGTCGATCCCGCTGCCCAACTGGTTCGGGGCCTTCTTCGTCGTCGCCTATATCCTGGCGGTGACCTGGTTTGCTCCCCGCATCGGCGTCGGCAATGCGGTGTTCTTCGTGCTGATCGGCCAGTTGCTCTCGGCGGCGGCAATCGATCACTTCGGCCTGCTCGGCGCGGAGCGCATGACGATCTCCCCACAGCGCGCGCTGGGCCTTCTGGTCATGGCCGCCGGCGTCTGGCTGGCCAAGAAACCGACATGATGGAAACGCAGATGACAGAACCGACGACCGACTGGCCCCCCCGGAACGACTGGACTCGCGCGGAAATCGCCGCCCTGTTCGACCTGCCGTTCACCGAACTGGTCTATCGCGCGGCCGAAGTGCACCGGCGCTCGTTCGACCCGGCGGAAGTCCAGCTTTCGACCCTGCTGTCGATCAAGACCGGCGGCTGCGCCGAGGATTGCGGCTACTGCTCGCAATCCGCCAGCGCCAGTTCCGGGGTCAAGGCCACCAAGCTGATGGAGGTCCAGTCGGTCCTGCAGTCCGCCGCCCGGGCGAAGGACCAGGGCAGCACCCGTTTCTGCATGGGCGCCGCCTGGCGCAACCCGAAGGACCGGGACATGCCCGCGATCATCGAGATGGTGAAGGGCGTGCGCGCGATGGGGCTGGAAACCTGCATGACGCTGGGCATGCTGGAGCCGCACCAGGCCGACATGCTGGCGCAAGCCGGGCTCGATTACTACAACCACAACATCGACACCTCGCCCGAGCGCTATGGCGAGGTCATCACCACCCGCACGATGGACGACCGGCTGGACACGCTCGGCCAGGTCCGCCGCGCCGGGATCAATGTCTGCTCCGGGGGCATCGTCGGCATGGGCGAGACGCGGGAGGACCGGGTCGGCTTCATCCATACGCTGGCGACGCTGCCGGATCATCCGCAGAGCGTGCCGGTCAATGCCCTGGTCCCGGTCAAGGGCACGGTGCTGGGCGACATGCTCGCGGATACGCCGCTGGCGAAGATCGACGACGTGGAGTTCGTCCGCACCGTGGCCGTCGCCCGGATCACCATGCCCAAGTCGATGGTGCGGCTCTCGGCGGGCCGCGAGTCGATGTCCGAGATGACCCAGGCGATGTGCTTCCTCGCCGGCGCCAACTCCATCTTCACCGGCGACAAGCTGCTGACCGCCCCCAACGCCGGCGATGACAACGACGCGGCCATGTTCGCGCGGCTGGGGCTGCGGGCCATGGCCATCCAGCAGACCGAAGCCGAAGTGGCGGCGGAGCGGATGCCGAAGGGGTGCGTGAAGCTGGAGGCGATGGGCTGATGCCCGATTGTCGATCCATGCCCAGCATGATATTTCTACCACCATTGTGTGGAAAGGTAGAGTCATGACCGCGCAGATGAACATCAAGAGCGACGAAGCCTATGCGCTTGCTTCCGAGCTCGCCCAGCAAGGTGGCACCAGCCTGACGCAGGTGGTCCTCGAAGCCCTGCGTGCGCAGCGCGCCAAGCTGGATCGGGACAAGAAGATTGCCGAAATCATGGAGTTCTGCCGCGAAACCGCGGCGATGATGAGCCCCGAAACGCTGGCGTTCGATATCGACAAGGAACTCTACGATCCGGAAACCGGGCTTCCCGCATGATCGTGGACAGCTCCGCCATTGTCGCGATGCTGCGAAACGAGCCGGAAGGTGCGGCCATGGTCGCGGCGATCGTCGACGCAGGCAAGGCCGCCATGTCGGCCGCCGGCTACCTTGAATCCGCCATCGTCATAGACGGCGACCGCAACCCCGCCGCCAGCGTCCGCCTCGATGGCCTGCTGACCAGGTTCGACATCGAGATCGCCCCCGTCACCGAATCCCAGGCCCGCATCGCCCGCCAGGCCTACCGCGACTTCGGCAAGGGCAGCGGCCACAAGGCCCGGCTCAACTTCGGCGATTGCTTCGCCTATGCCCTCGCCATGGAACGCGCCGAACCGCTGCTCTACAAGGGCGACGATTTCATTCACGCCGGGCTGGCGAGGGTGGTGGGGTGATGAACCGCACCCGCTCCGCCTCCCCCCGTCATGCTGAACTTGTTTCAGCATCCATTTCGCAAACGCGAGCCTCGGCTTGCGTGGCACGATGGACCCTGAAACAAGTTCAGGGTGACGATGCAGGAGCGGGCCGATGATTGGCGCGATCAACAGTTCGGACGAGCGGGTGCTCGATGTCCATTGCGACGAGCACCGGCTGGTCGTGGACCTGATGGACGGCCGCACCGTCGCCGTGCCCCTCGCCTGGTATCCCCGCCTCCTGCGCGCTGCGCCGGAAGCCCGCGCCCACTGGGAAAAGTGCGGCGATGGTTATGGCATCCACTGGCCGGAGATTGACGAAGACCTGTCCGCCGAAGGGCTGCTGCGTGGCGCGCCGGCGCCTAGGGCGGCGTGATGTCCTTCAAAAAGTTTCTCATTATGGCATTCGCCACTGCCGCAGCTTGGTTAGCGGCATCCCTGCTGTCAGTTTATTTTATTGAAAGTTCGCTTCATCTTTGTGGCATCAGGGATGCGACTGAACCGACATTTCTCTGCCCCTATAAAGAGGAGCTGACCGTTTTGTGGCTCCTCGCACTCTTCGTCATTGTCAGTGGCGCCGTTTCCTCGCTCAGCAACAGGTCTCGCTAAATGTTCAAGAAAATCCTCATCGCCAATCGTGGTGAAATCGCCTGCCGCGTCATCAAGACCGCGCGTCGCATGGGCATCCAGACCGTCGCCGTCTATTCTGACGCCGACGCCCGCGCGCCGTTCGTGCAGATGGCGGACGAAGCCGTCCACATCGGGCCTTCCCCGGCGGCGCAGAGCTATCTGATCGCCGACAAGATCATCGCCGCCTGCAAGCAGACCGGCGCTGAAGCGGTTCACCCCGGCTACGGCTTCCTTTCCGAGCGCACCTCGTTCGCCGAGGCGCTGGCGGCAGAGGGCATCGAGTTCATCGGCCCCCCGGTGGGCGCGATCGCCGCGATGGGTGACAAGATCGAATCGAAGAAGCTCGCCAAGGCTGCCGGGGTCAACGTCGTCCCGGGCTTCGTCGGGGAAATCGAGGACACCGAACATGCGGTGCGCATCTCCAACGAGATCGGCTATCCGGTGATGATGAAGGCTTCGGCCGGCGGCGGCGGCAAGGGCATGCGCCTGGCCTATTCCGAGCAGGACGTGCGCGAAGGCTTCGAGGCGACCAAGCGCGAAGGTCTCAACTCCTTCGGCGATGATCGTGTTTTCATTGAAAAATTCATTCTCAACCCGCGCCACATCGAGATCCAGATCCTCGGCGACAAGCACGGCAACATTCTCTACCTCAACGAACGCGAATGCTCGATCCAGCGCCGCCACCAGAAGGTGGTCGAGGAAGCGCCGTCGCCGTTCGTCACCCCGAAGATGCGCCAGGCCATGGGCGAACAGTGCGTCGCGCTCAGCCGCGCCGTCGGCTACTATTCCGCCGGCACCGTCGAGCTGATCGTCTCCGGCGCCGACCCAACGGGCGAGAGCTTCTACTTCCTCGAAATGAACACCCGCCTCCAGGTTGAACACCCGGTCACCGAGGCAATCACCGGCGTCGATCTCGTCGAACAGATGATCCGCGTCGCCGCCGGCGAAAAGCTCGAACTGACCCAGGCCGACGTGAAGATCGACGGCTGGGCGATCGAGAACCGGGTCTACGCCGAAGACCCCTATCGCGGTTTCCTGCCCTCCACCGGCCGCCTGATCCGCTACAACCCGCCCGTCCCCGGCTGGACGGATGATGGCGCGGAAAACGGGCGCCGGGGCGTGGACGGCATCCGCGTCGATGACGGTGTCTACGAAGGCGGCGAAGTCTCGATGTTCTACGACCCGATGATCGCCAAGCTGGTCACCTGGGGCGAAACCCGCGACGAAGCGGCGGACAAGCAGATCGCCGCGCTCGATGCGTTCGAGATCGAGGGGCTGGGCCACAACATCGATTTCGTCTCGGCGATCATGCAGCACCCGCGCTTCCGCTCGGGCGAACTGACCACCGGCTTCATCGCCGAAGAATACCCCGAGGGCTTCCACGGCGCCGCCACCTCCGATGAGCTCAAGGTCAAGCTCGCCGCCATCGCCGGCTTCATCGCCACCGCGCGGGCCGATCGCGCCCGCAACGTCGATGGCCAGCTCGCCGCCCACCTGCCGCCCCCGGGCGAATGGGCGGTGACCATCGCCGGCGCGACCCACACCGTCGTCATCGACAGCAACGACATCACCGTCGATGGCGCCCTCGTCGATCTGGCCATGGAATACACCCCAGGCGACCGGCTGGTCGTCGCCGAAATCGGCGAGGAAACCCTCGGCGTCCGCATCGAGCCGACCCGCTCGGGGCTGAAGATGACCACGCGCGGTGCCATCCACAAGGTCGGCATCCTCCCTGCCCGCATCGCGCCGCTCTCGGCCCACATGATCGAAAAGATCCCGCCGGATCTTTCCAAGTTCCTGATCTGTCCGATGCCCGGCCTGCTGGTCGCGCTCCATGTCGCCGAAGGGGACAAGGTCGAGGCCGGCCAGCCGCTGGCCGTGGTCGAGGCAATGAAGATGGAAAACATCCTGCGCGCGGAAAAGTCGGCCACCGTGAAGAAGGTCAATGCGACTGCGGGTGAAAGCCTCGCGGTGGACGCGATCATCCTCGAACTCGAATGAGGCAGCAGGGGGCCGGGGGAGGGGCCAGTTCCTCCCCCCGGCTCCCGCCCGCTTACGCCGGCTCGGCCTGCCTTGCCGTCCTGACCACGCCTTCGGCCTGCCGACCGGCCAGCTCGGCCAGATGGTCGAACCCGGCGGCGAACTCCGCCAGTCCCTGGCTCAGCGAACGCAGTTCGCCATCGAGCCCGGCCAGCCCGGCTTCCGGCAGCAGCGCCACGACCTGCTCCCACTGCGGCCATTCAGGGTGCGGGCCGAGCGCCAGGACCTGCCCGCGCCGGCTGGACAGCAGCGAGCCTGCCCGCGAACCGCAGCCCGCCGGTGCGTCTATGGTGATCCGCGTCACCGGCTCCAGCAGGTAAGGCGCGGCTTCGGCCAGCGCTTCCGCCATCGCCATGCGGCCGGCGATGCGAAAGGCGAGTTCGGACGAATCGACGGCGTGGTAGGAGCCGTCGGTCAGCACGACCTCGACGTCGACCACCGGGAAGCCCAGCGGCCCGCGCTGCATGGCATCGCGCACGCCCTGTTCGACCGCTGGGATCCACTGCCGGGGGACGACGCCACCGCTGATGCGCTCGGCGAAGCGGAAGCCCTCGCCGCGCGCCAGCGGGCGGATTTCCAGCGTGACGTCGCCATACTGGCCGTGCCCGCCGGACTGCTTCCTGTGCCGCGCGCGCCGGGTCGCCGGCCGGCGGATCGATTCGCGATAGGCGATGCGCGGCGCCTGCTGCTCCACCATGACCCCGTAGCGCCGGTGCAGCCGCGCCAGGACGACGGCGAGATGCTCCTCGTTGAGCCCGCGCAGCAGCGTCTCGTGGCTGGCATCGTCCTGATGCCATTGCAGGCCCTTGTCCTCCTCGCAGAGCCGATGGAGCGCGGTGGACAGCTTGACGTCGTCCTTGCGATCGCGCGTGGCGATGGCGAGCGCGACATTGCGCGGCGGATAATCGATCGAGGTCGGCACCGGCCCGGCGCCCTTGCGCCCCAGCACCAGCCCGGCGGCGGCGGCTTCGAGCTTGGCGACGGCGATCACCGCGCCGGGAGCGGCCTCGGCGAGCTTGACGGTCCTGTCCCCCTGCAGCGCGAACAGGGCTCCCGCCCGAGCCAGGCCGGCCGGGGTGGCCAGTTCCTCGCCTTCGGCCAGCGGCGGGCCGAGGACCCGGCCGATGGCGAGGCGGCCCATGGCCCCGCCGTGGCTGATCCTGAACACGGAAAAGCCGGCGGTCACCCCGAGGCGGGCGGCGGCGGCCTCGGGCGCGGGGGCCTCGTGGCGCAGCAGCTTGAGCAGGCGATGGACCCCGCCTTCCGCCAGCGCCGAGCCGAGCAGGACCGGCACGACCTTGTTGGCGGCGGTGTCGGCGGCGAGATCGGCCATGACCAGCGCCGGGTCCGGCTCGGCATCGGACAGCAGCGCTTCGAGCAGGGCATCGTCGAAATCGGCCAGGGTTTCGAGCAGATGCACGCGCTCCTCGTGCTCGCGCCCGGTTGCTTCGGCGGGAATGGCGATGCGCTCGCTGTCCCGGCCCGGCCGGTAGCGATAGGCGCGTTCCAGCGCGAGATCGACATAGCCGGTCACCTGCTCGCTTTCGCGCAGGGGAATCTGGCGCAGCGCCAGCGGCTCGCGGCTCAGCGGCTGGAGTGCGGCGATCAGGTCGCGCACCGCGCCGGCCCGGGCATTCTCGATCCGGTTGACGAAAATCGCGTGCGGCAGGCCCAGTGCATCGAGCCGGCGCAGGATCGGCCCGGCGAGCGCGGCGCGTTCGGGGACGGGATCGACCACCACCACCGCCATGTCCACCGCCGGCAGCGCGGCGTAGCCATCGGCGGCGAACCCGGCGCTGCCGGGCAGGTCGAGCAGGGCGAAGCTGTCTCCCAGCCAGTCGAAATGCAGGCAGTTCAGCTCGGTCGAACCACGGCGGGCGCGGGCTTCCGGGCAGGCATCGCCGACCGAGCTGCCGGCGGCGACGCTGCCGAGGCGCGAAATCGTGCCGCTGGCGTGAAGCAGGGCCTCGGCCAGACTGGTCTTGCCGGTGCCGGCGGGGCCGACCAGCGCGATCGCGCGGACCGGTTTCGAACCGGCCTGAGCCGCTTTGCCAATTTCGGGTGCAGGGTTACCCATCGTCGCCTCCTCTCTCGTGAAGGCGCGCCGGGCGCGTTTCCTGCGTCAGGCGCGCAGGGTGGAAGAAGGGGATGGTCTGCCTGTTTCGTGTGAGTCGCAAGCGGCAAGTGCGCGTGCGGGATCGCAAAACCCGCGCATCCCGGCTTGTCCGGCTTGCGCGGGTGTCCTATCGGCAGGACCATGCAGACGACCAACGACATCCGCCGTTCCTTCCTCGAATACTTCGGATCGCAGGGGCACGAGGTCGTCCCTTCGGCGCCGTTGGTGCCGTACAACGATCCGACGCTGATGTTCGTCAACGCCGGCATGGTCCCGTTCAAGAACGTGTTCACCGGCCTCGAGACCCGCGCCGCCCCGCGCGCCACCTCCTCGCAGAAATGCGTGCGGGCCGGCGGCAAGCACAACGATCTCGACAATGTCGGCTATACCGCCCGCCATCACACCTTCTTCGAGATGCTGGGGAATTTTTCCTTCGGCGACTATTTCAAGGAACAGGCGATCACCCACGCCTGGACCCTGCTGACCTGCGAATGGGGCCTGCCGAAGGACAAGCTGCTGGCGACGGTCTACCACACCGACGACGAGGCGTTCGAACTCTGGAAGAAGATCGCCGGCCTGCCGGAAGACCGCATCATCCGCATCCCCACGAAAGACAACTTCTGGGCGATGGGCGACGATGGCCCGTGCGGCCCGTGCTCGGAAATCTTCTATGACCATGGCGAGCACATCCGGGGCGGCCCGCCGGGATCGCCGGAGGAGGACGGTGACCGCTTCATCGAGATCTGGAACCTCGTGTTCATGCAGTTCGAGCAGACCGCCGGGGAGATCACCGGCAATCTGCCCCGGCCGAGCATCGACACCGGCATGGGCCTCGAACGCATCGCCGCCGTGCTCCAGGGCGAGCACGACAACTACGACACCGACACGTTCAAGGCGCTGATCGCCGCCAGCGAGAGCCTGACCGGGGTCAAGGCCGAGGGCGAGAGCCGCGCCAGCCACCGGGTCATCGCCGACCACTTGCGCTCGACCAGCTTCCTGCTGGCCGATGGCGTCCTGCCGAGCAACGAGGGCCGGGGCTATGTGCTCCGCCGCATCATGCGCCGCGCCATGCGCCATGCCCATCTGCTGGGCGCGAAGGAGCCGCTGATGCACCGCCTGGTGCCGGCGCTGGTCGCCGAAATGGGCATGGCCTATCCCGAGCTTGGCCGCGCCCAGCCGCTGATCGAGGAAACCCTGGCGCGCGAGGAAGTCCAGTTTCGCCGCACGCTGGCCAACGGGCTCAAACTGCTGGACGAAGCTACGGGCAGCCTGGGCGAGGGCGGCGAGCTCCCCGGCGAGACCGCGTTCAAGCTCTACGACACATACGGCTTCCCCTATGACCTGACCGAGGACGCCCTGCGCGCCCGCGCCATCACCGTCGATCGCGCCGGCTTCGACGCCGCCATGGCCCGCCAGAAGGCCGCCGCCCGCGCCGCCTGGAAGGGCAGCGGCGAGGCGGCCGCCGGCGAGGTCTGGTTCGACATCGCCGAACGCGCCGGCGCCACCGAGTTCACCGGCTATACCGCCACGACCGGCGAGGCGCAGGTCGTGGCGCTGGTGCGCGACGGCAAGGAACTGGCCAGCGCCGAGGCCGGCGAGAGCATCACTGTCATCGTCAACCAGACGCCGTTCTACGGCGAAAGCGGCGGCCAGAACGGCGATGCCGGGTCGATCACCGGCGGCGATGGCCTCAAGCTGACCGTTTCCGACACTGCAAAGCCCTTGGGCCGCCTCCACGCGCACATCGCCACGGTCGAATCGGGCAGCATCAAACTGGGCGACGTCGTCCGCCTCGACATCGACGTCGCCCGCCGCGACGCCATCCGCGCCAACCACTCGGCCACCCACCTGCTCCACGCGGCGCTGCGCAACCGGCTCGGCGGCCATGTCGCGCAGAAGGGCAGCATGGTCGCGGCCGATCGCCTGCGCTTCGACTTCGCCCACCCGGTCGCCCTGACGGCGGAGGACATCGCCGCCGTCGAGGCCGAAGTGAACGCCGAGATCCGCGCCAACGAGCCGGTCACCACCCGCCTGATGACCCCGGACGACGCCATTGCGGCGGGCGCCATGGCGCTGTTCGGCGAGAAATACGGCGAAGAGGTGCGCGTTCTCTCCATGGGCCGAAGCACGGATGGTCGCAACTACTCGGTCGAGCTCTGCGGCGGCACCCATGTCCGCGCCACCGGCGATATCGGCGTGTTCCGCGTGGTCTCGGAAAGCGCCGTCTCCTCCGGCGTCCGCCGCATCGAGGCGCTGACCGGCGAAGGCGCCCGCCAGTGGCTGGTCGGCCGCGAGGATGCGCTCAAGGGCACCGCCAGCCTGCTGCGCACCACCCCGGAAGATGTCGAATCCCGCGTCGCCGCCCTGCTCGACGAACGCCGCAAGCTCGAACGCGAACTGGCCGATGCGAAGAAGGCGCTGGCGCTCGGCGGCGGCTCGGGACAGGCGCAGGCTGCCGACGAAGAGGTAAACGGCGTGAAGTTCGCCGGGCAAGTGCTTGAAGGTCTTGACCCCAAGGAACTGCGCGGCCTGCTCGACCAGGCCAAGCAGCGCCTCGGCTCGGGCGTCGCCGTCATCGTCGCGGTCAACGACGGCAAGGCCAGCCTGGCCGCCGCCGTGACCGAGGACCTGATCGCGAAAGTCAGCGCCGTCGATCTGGTTCGCGCCGGCGTCGAGGCGCTGGGCGGCAAGGGCGGCGGCGGCCGCCCGGACATGGCCCAGGGTGGCGGCCCCGATGGCAGCAAGGCGGGGGACGCCATCGCCGCAGCGAAAGCGGTGCTCGCCGCATGATCCGCCCGGCCACGGCCGGGGACGCACCCGCCCTGGCCCACCTCAAGCTGACCGCCTTCCGCCAGACCTTTCTGGAGGATTTCGCCATTCCCTATCCGCCGGAGGACCTCGCCCGGTTCGAGCTGCAGAGCTACGGCCTGGCGAAAGTCGGCGCGGAACTGGCTGACCCGACCCACCGGACCTGGGTGGTGGACGGGGCGGAAGGCAGGCTGGTCGCCTATTGCCACTGCGGCCCGGCCAAGCTCCCTCTGCCCGAAGTCTCATCGGGCGATGGCGAGATCTACCAGCTCTACCTCCTGCGCGAAGCGCAGGGCAGGGGCCTGGGCAAGCGACTGCTCGATCTCGCCCTCGAAACCCTCGGCTCGGACAGGCCGGTCTGGCTCGGCGTCTGGTCGGGCAATGCCCGCGCCCAGGCGCTCTACCACGCCAACGGCTTCCGCGCCGTCGGCACTTACAAATTCCCGGTCGGCACCTGGCTGGACGAGGAAATCGCCATGCGCCGGGGCTGACGCAAATACGCGCAGCTACTTGCTGTTGCGCGGCACGTTCTCCTCCGGGTCGTCCGGTGCGTGCTCGATCCGCCCGGCATCGGCACCGGTCTGGCTGGCGTCGGTGTCGAGGTCCTTCTGCCCCGGGTTGCGCGGCGTGCTGTTGCGGCTTTCGGGAAAGCCGTCCGGCGCCGGCGTCGGGTCGAAGCTCTCGTTGGGTGACATCGGGTCGCGGTCCATCATCTCTCTCCTTCGATGATGGACCAGCGGTTCATCCGCCCGCCCGTTCCCGCAGACTGCCGCTTTTCAGCATGGGCTTCGCGTCCAGTTGGCCTTCGTCCATGATCTGCTGGCGCAGTTCGTCGCGCTTCTCGTGGATCGAGGCGATGACGAAGCCCATCGGCACGGCGAGGTCGACCAGCACCGCCTCGGCCAGTTGCAGCGAGGATTCCAGCGTCTCCGGCACCGCATGGCTGGCGCCGGCGCGATAGAGCTGGCCGGCATGGCCGGCATCGCGGGCGCGGGCGATGATCGGCAGGTCGGGATGCTCCTCGCGCAGCCGGCGCACCAGCCGCGCCGCCGCCACCGGCTCGTCCATCGTCAGGATCACCGCATTGGCATGTTCGATGCCGAACCGTTCGAGGCTGCGGTTGCCCATCGCATCGCCGAACAGGGCGGGATAGCCGGCCTCGTTGGCCGCCCGCACCAGGTCGGGATCGGAATCGACGCCGACGAACGGCTTGTCATGCGCGCGCAAGAGGTCCGCCACCATCCGGCCGACGCGGCCGAAGCCGATGATCACCGCGCGCGGTCCTTCGCCGACCTGCGGCGCCGGGGCAGGGGCATTGGCATCGACCCGGCGGGCCAGCCGCCGGCCGAGCCAGCCGAGGATCGGCGTCACCGTCAGCCCCAGCGCGGTCACGCTCTGCCAGAACTGCGCCGTCTGCCCGGCGACCAGCCCCGCGGCAGTTGCGGAGGACAGCACGATCAGCGTCGTCTCCGAAGGGCTGGCCAGCAGAATGCCCGCTTCGGTCGCGGTGCCCGTCCGCGCCCCCATCAATCGCAGCAGCACGCCGGTCACCACCGCCTTGACCAGGATCACGCCGGCTGTCGCCGCCAGCAGGGTCAGCGGGTCGGCAGCGAGCTTGCGCAGGTCGATCCCCATGCCGACGGTGATCAGGAACACGCCCAGCGCCAGACCCTTGAACGGAGCGGTGATCCCCTCGACCTCGCCGTGATATTCGGTCTCGGCGATCAGCAGGCCCGCGATCAAGGCCCCGACGATCGGCGAAAGCCCGACGCCGGCGGTGGCCAGGGCCGAGGCGATGACCACCAGCAGGCTGGCCGAAAGGAACAGCTCCGGGCTCTTGGTCCGCGCCGCCTGGGCGAACAGGCGCGGCAGCAGCAGCTTGCCGAGCACCAGCAGCGCCAGCACCACCAGCAGCCCCAGCCACAGCGTCCGCCCCATCGCGCTCCAGTCCCCCGCAGAATGCGGCGAAAGCGCGCCGAGCAGGAAGATGATCGGCACCAGCGCCAGGTCTTCGAACAGCAGCATGGACAGTGCCGCCTTGCCGACCGGGGTCGTCGTGCCGGCAATCGGCAGGACCAGCGCGGTCGAGGACATCGCCAGCGCCAGCCCCAGCGGAATCGCCGCCGAGCGCGGTTCGCCGGCCATCCACAGCCCGCCGGCGAGCAGCAGGGCGCCGATCACCAGCTCCAGCGCGCCCAGCCCGAACACCTGCTTGCGCATTGCCCACAGTCGCTTGAACGACAGTTCCAGTCCGACCGAGAACAGCAGCATGACGATGCCGAATTCGGCGAACGGCCCGAGCGAGCTGGGATCGGTGATCGAGAGGTAGGCCAGCCAGGGGAACTGCCCCACTTGGCTGCCGAGCCCATAAGGCCCGACCGCGAGGCCCACCAGGATGAAGCCGATGACCGGTGTGATGCGGAACCGGGCGAACACCGGGATGACGATCCCCGCCGCCGCGAGGATGACGAGCGCATCGCCGAGAGGGGAGACGGGGTGAAATTCGACGGGACCGGACATCGCGCCAAGCTAGGGGAGCTTTCCCTCCCTGCCTACCCGCCAATCGCCGCCGGCGCGGGAAAACGGCGGCCCGGGACCCGTGACCGGCTCGATCGAGGCTTCCGCCGCACGCCGGATTGCGGCATGGGCGGGCCATGACCCAGACCACCGAACTCGTCATCCGCCAGCCGGACGATTGGCACGTCCACTTGCGCGACGGCGCCTGGCTGGCCGACATCGTCGGCTGGACCGCGCGCCAGTTCGCCCGTGCCATCGTCATGCCCAACCTCTCGCCGCCGGTCACCACCGCCGCGCTGGCCGGGCAATACCGGGATCGCATCCGCGCCGTCGCCCCGGCCGGCTTCACCCCGCTGATGACCCTCTACCTGACCGATCATACCGACCCGGACGATGTCGCCGCCGCCTTCGCCGATGGCATTGCCGTCGCCTGCAAGCTTTACCCGGCCCATGCCACGACCAACGCCGCCCACGGCGTGACTGACATCACCGCGATTGCCCCGGTGCTGGCGCGGATGGAGGCGATCGGCATGCCGCTGCTGGTCCACGGCGAAGTGACCGACCCGGCGACCGACATCTTCGACCGCGAGGCGGTGTTCATCGAGCGTGTGCTGGCGCCGACCGTGGCCCGCTTCCCCGGCCTCAAGGTCGTGTTCGAGCATATCACCACCGCCGACGCCGCCGATTTCGTGGCCGGGGCGGGCGAAAACCTCGCCGCGACGATCACCCCGCATCACCTGCAGATCAACCGCAACGCCATGTTCGCCGGCGGCCTGCGGCCCCATGCCTATTGCCTGCCGGTCGCCAAGCGCGAACGCCACCGCCTCGCCCTGCGCCGGGCCGCGACCTCCGGCTCGCCGAAGTTCTTCCTCGGCACCGATTCCGCCCCGCACCCGGTCCACGCCAAGGAATCCGCCTGTGGCTGCGCCGGCATCTTCAACGCGCCCCACGCGCTCGAAAGCTATGCGGCAGTGTTCGACGAGGAGGACGCGCTCGACCGGCTGGAAGCCTTCGCCTCGCTCAACGGCCCGGCCTTCTATGGCCTGCCGGTCAACCCGGGACGGGTGCGGCTGGTGCGCGAACCGGTGGCCGTCCCCGGCGAAACGGCGCTGGGCGAGCAGGCGGTCGTGCCCTATCACGCTGGCGAGAGCCTCGCGTGGCGCTTCACCGGTCCCGTCTGAGCGCCTGACCGGGGAACCGGAGCGGCGGCATTGCCGTTGCCCCGGCATGTCCCCCACCCGCCAAGCCCTCGCATGACCCCCCGCTGGCCGGAACGGCTGTGGGTCGTGCGCCATGGCCAGAGCGCCGGCAATGTCGCGCGCGATATCGCCATGGCCAGCGGCGCCGAACGCATCGCGCTCGACCATCGCGACGTCGACATCCCCCTGTCCGACCTCGGCCGCGAACAGGCCACCGCGCTGGGCCGCTGGTTCGCAAGCGCCGGCGAGCAGGGCCAGCCGGACGTCATGCTCGCCTCGCCCTATGTCCGCGCGGTGCAGACCGCCGAACTGTTCCGCGCCGCCGGCGGCTGCCGCGCCGAGGAACGCATCTGCCTCGACGAACGCCTGCGCGAGAAGGAATTCGGCATTCTCGATGGCCTGACCGTCCAGGGCATCCGCGCCATCGAGCCGCAGCAGGCGGAGCTGCGCGGCCTGCTCGGCAAGTTCTACCACCGCCCGCCCGGCGGCGAATCCTGGGTCGACGTGATCTTCCGCCTGCGTGCGCTGATGGACACGGTCTCGCTGCACTATGGCGGCCGCCGGGTGATGATCGTCGCCCACCATGTCGTCGTCCTGTGCCTGCGCTATGTCATCGAGCACTTGGGCGAGGCGGAAATCCTCGCGATCGACCGGGCGGGCGATGTCGCCAACTGCGCGATCACCGAATATCGCTTCGATCCCGATGCCGGCCGCGACGGCGGCCTCAAGCTGGCGCGCTACAACGTCACCGCACCGCTGGACCGCGAGGACACCCCGGTCACCGCCGCGCCCGACGCCATGGTCGCCGCCCGTGGCTGACATCGCCCCGGTGGACAGCCAGTGGCTGGCCGACCACCCGCTGCCGCCGCTTGACCGGGCCGCCGACAAGAACAGCCGGGGCCGGGTGCTCGCCATCGGCGGTTGCACCCGGGTACCGGGCGGCCTGCTGCTGACCGGCGAAGCGGCGCTCAGGGCTGGGGCCGGCAAGCTGCAACTGGCGACCGTCGCCGATGTCGCCCTGGCGCTGGGCGTGGCCATGCCGGAAGCCGCGGTCATCCCGCTGCCCGCCGGCCCGGATGGCGAGATCGCCGATCCCGGCCAGTGCCTCGATGCCGCGCTGGCAGGCTGCGACGCCGTTGTCGCCGGCGCGGCGATGACCTGCGGCAAAGCCGGCGGCCGGATCGCCGATGCCGTGCTCGCCGAAGGTTCCGCGCCGGTGGTCGTGCTCGATGCCGGCGCGCTGATGGCGCTCGGGCGGCGCTCGCCCGCCCACGCCGGGCTGGTGCTGACCCCGCACCTTGGCGAAATGGCCGCCCTGCTCGCCTGCGATGCCGCCAAGATCGAGGCCGACCGCCCCGCCGCCGCCCGCCGTGCCGCCGAACGCTTCGGCGCGGTCGTCGCGCTGAAAGGCCCGAACACGCTGGTCGCCGCCCCCGACGGCACGCTGATCGCCTATGCCGGCGGCGGGGTCGGCCTGGCGACCGGCGGCTCCGGCGATGTGCTGGCCGGTCTCGTCGCCGGGCTCGCCGCGCGCGGCGCGTCACCGCTGCACGCCACTGCCTGGGCGGTCTGGCTGCATGGCGAGGCTGGCCGCCGCTGCGCCGAAAGCCTCGGCCCGGTCGGCTTCCTGGCCCGCGAACTGCTGGCGCAAGTCCCGGCGCTGGCCGGCGCGATGCACCACCGCTGAAGCCCACGGTGGAAAGGTGCCGATCGAGGCGTGGCCTCGCCCACGGGTGCCGCTATAGCTGGCGCCGGTTCAGGGCAGGAACGGCACCATGGCATTCACCGCACGGATACTCCTCCTCGGCTCGGGCGAACTCGGCCGCGAATTCGTCATCGCCGCCAAGCGACTCGGCTGCGAGGTCATCGCCTGCGATTCCTACGAAGGCGCCCCCGCCATGCAGGTGGCGGATGCCTGCGAAGTGTTCCCGATGCTCGATGCCGAACAGTTGCGCGAGGCGATCGACCGCCTCCAGCCGGATTTCGTCGTGCCGGAAATCGAGGCGATCCGCACCGAGGTTCTGGCCGAGGTCGAGGCCCAGGGCGTCCATGTCGTCCCTTCCGCCCGCGCCACGATCATGACGATGAACCGGGACCGCATCCGCGATCTCGCCGCCGGCGAACTCGGCCTCGTCACCTCGCGCTACCGCTACGCCGAAAGCCTCCAGGAAGTGCGCGATGGCGCTGCCTACACCGGCTTTCCCTGCGTGATAAAGCCGGTCATGTCGTCCTCCGGCAAGGGCCAGAGCACGGTGCATTCGGCAGAAGGCCTCGAAGGCGCCTGGGACTACGCGGTGGACAACATGCGCGGCGACCGTCGCCGGGTGATCGTCGAGCAGTTCGTCGATTTCGACTACGAGATCACGCTCCTGACCATCCGCGCGAGGGACGGCGTCCACTTCTGCCCGCCGATCGGCCACCGCCAGGAACGTGGCGACTACCAGGAAAGCTGGCAGCCGGCGGCGATGACCCCGCAAGCCATCGCCAAGGCCCAGCAGATGGCCGCGAAAGTTGTGGACGATCTCGGCGGCTACGGCCTGTTCGGCGTCGAATTCTTCGTGCGCGGCGAAGAAGTGATCTTCTCCGAACTCTCCCCGCGCCCGCACGACACCGGCATGGTCACCCTGATCTCGCAGGACCTGAACGAGTTCGACCTCCACGCCCGCGCCATCCTCGGCCTGCCGATCCCCCAGATCGCCGTGCGCGGCGCCAGCGCGTCCGCCGTCATCCTGGCCGATCGCCATTCGGACAGTTTCCGCTGCGAAGGGCTGGCCGCCGCGCTGGCGGTTCCGGCGGAGGCGATGGACCTCAGGATCTTCGCCAAGCCGGTCACCCGGCCCTATCGCCGCATGGGAGTCACGCTCGCCCGCGCCGCCGATACCGACACCGCCCGCCGCCTCGCCGCCGAGGCCGCGGCCCAGGTTCGCATCATCTACGACGACTGAGAAGCACCGTCCCGCAGCAGATGCCGCTCGACATGCGCGGCCAGGTGCCCGGCGGTAAACGGCTTGTCGAGGATCGCCTCGCCGGCCAGGCGTTCGCGCTCGGCATGGCCGGTCATGAACACGATCGGCAGGCCCGGCCACCGTGCCCTGATCCGCGCCGCCACCGTCGGCCCGTCCTCGCGCGGCATGACCACGTCGCACAGCACCAGGTCGATTCGCATGCCCGCCGCAAGCAACGCCACGGCCGCATCGCCGCCCGCCGCCTCGCGCACCCGGTAGCCCAGTTCCTGCAACTGGTGCGAGGTCACGGTTCGCACCAGTTCGTCGTCGTCGATCAGCAGGATCGTCTGGCCCGAGCCGTTTGCCGCGGTCGCCGTCGTCGTCTCCGGCCCGGCCGCCAGCGCTTCGGCGGCGCGAGGCAGGGTGAGCGTGACCCGCGTGCCCCGGCCCGGCGCGCTGTCCAGTTCCAGCGCGCCCCCGGACTGGCGGGCAAAGCCGTGGACCATCGCCAGCCCGAGGCCCGTCCCCTTGTCCATGTCCTTGGTGGTGAAGAACGGCTCCAGCGCCCGCGCCAGGACATCGGGCGCCATGCCCTCGCCACTGTCCTGCACGACGACGGCGCAGGCCTCGCGCTCGCCCAGCGGCGAGGTCGCCGGGTCGGCCCGCTGCACCGCGATCCTGATTTCGCCCCCGCCCGGCATAGCGTCGCGGGCGTTCACCGCGAGGTTGATCAGCGCCGTTTCCAGCAGGAGCGGATCGACATGGACCCAGCAAGGCTCCGGCGCGGTCGCGATCGTCAGGCCGATGCCGCGCCCCAGCGACTGCGCGATCAGCGGCCGCAGGTTTTCGATCAACCCGTCCAGCTCCACCGTCTTCGGCGCCAGCACCTGCTGCCGGGCGAAGGCGAGCAGGTGCTTGACCAGATCGCCGCCGCGCCGCGCCGCCTCGGCGCCATGGCGGGCGATCTCGCGGACTTTCTCCTGCTCGCTCCACCGCTCGACCAGGCTGAAGCCGCCGCTGATCGCCGCCACGACATTGTTGAAGTCATGGGCGATGCCGGCGGTCAGTTGGCCCAGCGCATCGAGCTTCTGGCTTTGCGCCAGCACCGCCATGGCCGCTTCCCGCTTCTCCACCTCCTCGGCGACGCGCTGCTCCAGCGATTCGCTGAACGCCCGCAGCTCCCGCTCCAGCCGCAGCCGTTCGGTCACTTCCTCGCAGACGACGCCGATGCCGATGACCTTGCCGCCATCGCCCCGGATCGGGTAGAACTGCTCGCGCCACTCGCGCACGTCGTCGGGCCGGGCCGGTGTCGTGCCGACCACCGGCACGTCCAGCATCGGCTCGCCGCTTTCCAGCACCGCCCGCAGCGGCGGCTCGGCGCTTTCCCGAACGCCGGGCAAGAGGTCCCAGACCCGCTTGCCGAGATGCTCCTCGACCGAAAGCCCGTTGATGTCGGCCAGCGCCTGGTTGATCCGTGCGAACCGCAGCTCGGTATCGAGCAGCCCGAGCCCGAGCGGAGCGCGCGCATAGAGCTCCTCCAGCTCGCGGATGTTGTGGCGCAGCTGCTCCTCGCTCCGGCCCAGTCGCGCCTGGGTCTCCATGAAATCGCTGATGTCGCGGGTAATGCCGATCATCCGGTGCGGCTCGCCGTCCTCGCCGGCTTCCGCCTGTCCGGCCTCGTACAGCCAGGCGATGGTCCCGTCGTCGCGAATGACCCGGTAACTGGCCTCGTAGCGCTCTCCCGGCATCGCCAGCGATCGCTCGATGATCGCCTGCATCGCGGGCAGGTCGTCGGGATGGACCCGTTCGAGGAACGCGGACAGCGGGTCGCCCTCCGGCGCGGTCGGCGGCAGCGCGCCCGGCGCGCTGAGCCGGCGATGGACCCGGTCGCTGGCGATGTCCCATTCGAACACGAACGCCCGCGCGGTGGTGATGGCGAACTCGAGGGTGAAGGCCAGTTCGCGGGCATGGGCATCCCGGTCGGCGTCGGTCGGGTCGTCGCCGCAAGCCGGCTCCAGCGGATGCGACTGCATGACGAAGCCGCACACCTCGCCTCTTTCATCCCTCAGCGCGAAGACGGTGCGGCCCAGCATGAGCGGCGTGCCGTCCTGCGCGACGAGTTCGATCGTGCCCTCCCAGCGGCCTTGCCGCGCCGCCGGAAACGCCACCGCGTGGAGCAGTTCGAGGGACTGCGGTGCGGTATAAGCGGCCAGGCCGGCAGGTGCAGCCGTCAACCCCAGCGCCGCCTGCCCGGCCGCATTGATGAACCGCAGCCGCCCGGCGCAATCGACCACCTCGGCCATGTCCGAGCTGCGGCCCAGCAGCAGCGCCCAGTCGTCCGCCGGCAACATTCCCGGCAGGCATTCGTTTGCCGGCCCGGGTCCGCTGCCGTCCGATTCTGCCACAACCGGTTCTCGCCCCCCATTTCACCCTCGACCGTGCCCATCCTGCCACAGACCGACCGGCGCTCAAAGACGGCAAAACCTGCCCGCCCGTTCGGTTTATCGCGTTTTGTCAGTCGAGCGCGAAGACGTAGACGGCATTCCCGCTCGGCGGCACATAGGTGTTGCCGATCTTCGCCGCCACCACCGCCAGCGGACCGAGCGGCCCGGCCGGAACCGCGACGAACTGCCGGCCGTTGACCGTATAGGTCACCGGGAAGCCCTGCGGCTGCGCGGCGAGCCGGGTCTGCCACAGCACTTTGCCGGAGCGGCTGTCGAACGCGTACAGCCGGCGGTCGGCGTCGCCGATGAACACCAGCCCGCCCGTCGTCGCCAGCGAGGCGGTGGTGAACGGCTGCCGCTGCTGGTAACTCCAGGTCTCCGCAAGGGTATCGACGTCATAGGCCGCCAGCTTGCCATACATGCCGTTGCTCCCCGGCATCGAGACGTCCGAACGCCTGAGCAGGTCGGTGGACACGCTGCCCATGCCGCCGCCATCCAGCCGGAACTCCACTTCTCCCGAGGTCACCCCGCCGCAGAACTGGAACAGGGGCAGGATCAGCCGGTTTTCCCGCGCGAGATAGCTCGATGCCGGCCAGTTGTGCCCGCCGAAATAGGCCGGGCAGATTGCCACGTAATCGCCGATCCTGGCGTTGCGGATGTCCGCCCGATAGGTCAGCTTGCCGGTCTTGCGGTCGATTTTCTCGAAGATGTCCTGGTAGACCGTCGGCACGACGTCGAGGAACTTGCCGGTCTTGCGGTCGAGCTTCCACAGCAGCCCGTCCTTGCCCGCCGTCAGCACCACCGGCCGCCCCTTGCTCTCGGCCAGGACCCGTTCGAACACGCTGTCGAGGTCGAGCGATTCGCCGGGGACATGCTGGAAATACCATTTCAGCCTGCCGGTCTTCGGCTCGATCGCCAGCGTCGAATTGGTATAGAGCGCCGCGTCGGACGTGCGCATGTGCCGGCTCGCCGCCACCCACGGCTTGGCCTGGGCGGTGCCCTGGTAATAAGTGTCGAGCACCGGGTCGTAGACCCCGGGGATCCAGGCGTCGCCGCCGGTCCGGAACAGCGCCGGCAGCCCGGCCCAGGTGTCGCCCCCCGGCTGGCCCGGCTGCGCGATGATCGGCAGCCGCCACAGCTCCTTGCCGCTCTCGGGATCGATGCCGGTGACGAAGCACGAGACCTTGCGGAAGTTGGAGCAGCCGTTCATCCCGACCACCAGCACGCCGTTGGCGATGACCGGCCCGGCCGCGCGGATGAACTCGTCGGCCGGGTCGGTGTTCTCCAGCCGCCAGGCTTCTGTCCCGGTGCGCGCGTCGATCGCGACCACCGCCGCATCGGCCATGCTGGCAAAGATGCGGTTGCCGTAGATTGCCATCGTCCGGGTCGCGAACGGCGGCATGGTCCGCCCGTCCTTGCGCTGGTAGCGGTAACGCCAGATCACATCGCCGCTCGCCGCGTCCAGCGCCTGGACCTCGCCGCCCGGTGCCTGGACGAACATCACCCCGTCATGGACCAGCGGCGTCGGCTCGCTGCCGCCTTCCGGCAGCGCCAGAGCCCAGACGAGGTGCAGGCCACGCACGTTGCCGGTGTTGATCTGGTCGAGCGGACTTTCGCCTTCGCCGCCCCGGGTCCGGCGCCAGTTCAGCCAGTCGCCCGGCGGCGGCGCATTCAGCATCGCTTCGGTCACGGGGGTGAAGGAGGGCAGTGCCCGGTTCTTGTAGGTCAGCGCCGAGAGCAGGTCGTCCATCTTGGACAGCCGCTCCTCGTTGCCGCCGACCTTGCCGGATGCAGCGTCCGCCGCCTTGGCCTCGCGACCCGCCGCCGCCGGGCCACCCTGCGCGACAAAGCCGACGACGTCGCGATACTGCGCATCGCTCAGCGAGCCAGCCGCCCCAAGCGGCATCGCCGCGCGCGTGTAATGCAGCAGCAGGCGGGTCTCCGGCAGGGCGAACTTGGCGGCAAACGCCTCGCCCTTGAGGGTCGGTCCGTGGGCCGATCCCTGCAGCGTCGAGCCGTGGCAGGCCGCACAGCGCGCGGCAAACACCTGCCGCCCATTGTCGATATCGGCGCCCCCGCTCGCGCCGTCGCCATCACCGCCCGCTCCGATCGCCGCTTGCGCCATCACCGCCGCCAGCGAAGCCAGCAGCAATTTCCCAATCTTTCCCGACACCCTGATCCCCGTGATTATCGCTTGCAACACCGGCGAAATTGCCAGTGCCGGTCCAAAAGGCAAGCGCTTTGCGCACGGGCAGCGCGATGCGGTCCCGGGCCATCACCAGCGCAGCAGCTTCGGCAGCACCAGCCGCCCCAGCAGCCCCATCACCGCGACGGTCGCCGCGTGCCACACGCCGATGTGGAGGATGCTGTCATGCGGGCACCACAAGGAAACCGCGAAAATCCCCGCCGCACCCGCCGCCACCCCGGTCAGCCACCCCGCCCGCTCGGGCGAACCCGGCGCCCCGCGCCGCAGCCAGAACACGAGCGCGACCGCCGTCAGCAGGCCGACACCGCTGCCCAGCACCAGGCACGCCCAGCCGCCCCGATCAGGCCCCGCCGGCTGCCCGGCCAGTGCATCGGTCGCCATGACCGCCAGCGCCGCGCCGGGCAGCACTGCCGCCATCAGCGCCGTCCACCCCCAGCCATCGCGCCGGATGCCGACCGCGGGCCGCGCCATGTCCACCGCCGCCCAGGCGGAAGCCAGCGCCAGCACCAGGAACAGGCCGGCCGCCGTCAGCACCAGCGGATCGGGCCGCCCGGCCATCAGGTCGTGCCGCAGGCCCAGTGCGCCGGCCACCAGCACCGCGCCCAGCGCCAGCGCCAGCACCGCCAGCCCCATGCCGTCGCGCTGCCTGAGCGGCGCCACCGGTCGCAGGTCGGCCACCAGCCGCGCAATCAGGTCGTCAGGATCATCGGCCATCGGCTCAGGCTCTCTCGATCAGCGCAGCGAGGCGCTTGAGGCCCCGATGAATGTTCACTTTGACCAGGGATTCGCTCTGCCCGGTCGATTCCGCCGCCTCGGATATGGATAGTCCCTCGATCCTGACCAGCTCGATCGCCCGGCACTGCGCCTGCGGCAGCGCCTCGAACAGGCGGTCCAGGCTCAGCCGGGCGATCACTGCCTGCTCGGCATCCTCGACGATGGTCTCGTCGTCGTCCAGCACGCCGTCCGCCGCCGCCCGGTAGGCGATCCGCAGGTGATCGACAAAGCGATAGCGCGCGATTGCCGCCAGCCAGGGGATCAGCGGCCGGGCGGGATCGTAGCTGGCGAGCTTGCGGTGCACAGACAGCAGGGTGTCCTGCACCAGGTCCTCGATCGCTTCCGGGTGCACCTTGCGCCGGTAATAGCGCAGCAGCCACGACCGGCAGGCCCCCAGCATCGCGGCATAGGCCTGCCGGTCGCCCCGCTGGGCCAGCGCCGCCAACCGGGCAAGCGTGGCCTCGTCGGCGATCACGCCCGCGTGGACCGGACCAGCAGGGCATCGGCGGAAAAGAGCCCGCCGCCGCGCACGATCAGGGTCAGCGCCATCGCCACCCACAGCGAATGCTCCGGCCACCAGGCATCGGGATAGACGAAGACCTGGATGGTCAGCGTCATCCCCAGCAGCCCCAGCGCCGCGCCCCGGGTGAACAGCCCCGCCAGCAACAGCGCCGGCAGCACGTGTTCGGCGGCATTGGCCAGCGGCGCGGCGAGGGCAGGGGGCAGGGGCACCCCGGCATATTCGGTGCGGAACAGCTCCCGGGTGGCGTCGGTCAGGGTAAACCAGGTCCCCTCCATGACCTTGGTCTGCCCGGACCGCCAGAATACGCCGCCCAGCGCCACCCGCACGAACAGCAGCATCAGGCTCTCGGGGACGCGCCCCGAAAGCCAGGCCACCGCCGCGTCATAGCGCCGCAACAGCGGTGAGAGCGCCATCACGCCTGCGGTTCCAGCGTGCCGTGCCCCTTGGGCGTCTTGGTGGCGAGGCAGGTGCCGGCCGGCACCAGCTTCCAGGCATTGCCCTGGAAATCGCTCTTCGAGGTCCCGGCGCAGCTCGTCCCCGGCCCGGCCTTGCAGTCGTTCTTGCCCGCCTTGGCGACGCCGAAGCACTTTTCCATCGGCTTGGCGCCAGCTTCTGCCGCATGGGCGGCCGAAGCGACGGCAGCCATGGCAAGGGCGGTCAGGGTCAGCGAAGCGGCATGTTTCACAGCAGTCATGAATGGTCTCCCGAACCGAACGGCACGGCCTCCATGGCCACCGTTCATGCACAGGTTCGCCGGCGCGCGCCAATCGGTTACAGGCTTTTTTACACAGTCGCCGTGGTCAGCCGGGTCTTCAGCCGGGGGGCGGCAAACGCCCGGAACGCCCGCACCTTCTGCGGCAGGATCGCCTGGCCGGAATGGACGAGGTGCACCGGCAGAGGTGCCGGGCGATGGTCGCCCAGCACCACCGTCAACTGGCCGGCGGCGATCGCCGGCGCCGCCTGGTAGGAGAGGACGCGGCCAATGCCGGCCCCGGCGATCGCCGCGTCGATCACCGCCGCGGCGCTGTTGACCGCGAGGCGGGGCCGCAAGCCGATCGTCACCTCGCGCCCGCCATCGGCAAAGGTCCATTCGTCGCGCCCATGCATCCGGTCGAAAGCGATGCAATCATGCCCGGCAAGGTCCGCCAGGCCCTTCGGCTCGCCCCGCGCCGCCAGATAGGCCGGGCTGGCGCACGTCACCCAGCCCACTGCGCCCAGCCGCGTCCCCACCAGCGTGCTGTCGGGCAACGGACCAATCCGCACCGCCGCATCGATCCGGCTTTCCACCAGGTCGACGAACGCGTCCGACAGCGTCAGCCGCACACCGATCTCGCGATACCTGTCGAGGAAATCGAGCACCACCGGCTCGACATGCATCCGCCCGAACATGACCGGCGCGGCCACCAGCAGTTCCCCGCGTGGCTCGCGGAATTCGCCGGCAACCACCCGCTCGGCCTCGTCCAGCTCTTCGAGCACCCGGCGACAGGTGACGAGGAAGGCCCGCCCGGCCTCGGTCACGAGCAGCTTGCGGCTGGTGCGGATCACCAGTTGCGCGCGCAGATGCGCCTCCAGGTCGGAAATTCGCCGGCTGACCGTCGGCAGCGGCACCCCCAGCCCGCGCGATGCGGCGGACAGGCTGCCGCCGTCCACCGCCGCCACCAGCGTCCGCATTGCCTCGAACCGGTCCATGCCATGTTCCATAAAACGGAAGGATAGGTTGTGATAATGCCGGATGGTGGCGAAAATTGCAAAGTTCTAGCTCGCTCTCACCGGCCGATCAGCGACCGCGACTGCGAAAAGGAAACACGCCAATGTCCCGCATCCCCCAGCCCGCCACCATCGCCGCCGCTCCCGCCGCCGCGCAGCCCCTGCTCGAAGCCGTGTCCCGCCAACTGGGCTCGGTGCCCAACATGTTCCGCCTGATCGCCACCAGCCCGCAGGCGCTCGAAGGCTATCTCGCCCTGTCCGGCGCGCTGGCCAAGGGCGCGCTCCCCGCCGCCACCCGCGAACGCATCGCGCTCGCCGTCGCCGAGATCAACGGCTGCGACTATTGCCTGTCTGCCCACAGCTATCTCGGCCGCAACCTCGCCGGGCTGGACGAAGCCGAGATCGCCGCCAACCGCGCCGGCACCTCGAACGACCCCCATGCCGATGCCGCCGTCCGCTTCGCCGCTGCCGTCGCCCGGCAGCGCGGCCATGTCGACGATGCCGCCTTCGCCGCCGTCCGCCTTGCCGGCTACAGCGACGCGCAGATCGTCGAGATCGTCCAGCATGTCGCGCTCAACACCTGGACCAACACGTTCAATTCGGTGTTCGGGACCGAGAACGACTTCCCCGTCGTCAGCGCCCGCGCGGCCTGACCAGCCCCATGGGCGCCAGGAAACGCTCCTGGCGCCCATTCCCTTGCGAGGCCCCGATGCAACCTTCCAGCGACATTGCCTTCACCCTTGCGGTCAAGGCCCTCCAGACCGAACGCGGCTCGCGCGCTGCCTATGCCCGGCTCGAACAGCGCGGCGGTTTCCGCACCGAGGTGACCGGGGATCTCGTCGAGTTCCTCGCCGCGATCGACACCGCCTATCTCGCCACTGCCAATGCCGCCGGCCAGCCCTATGCCCAGCATCGCGGGGGCCCGCCCGGCTTCATCCGCCATCTCGCCGGCAATACCCTCGCCTTCGCCGACTACACCGGCAACCGCCAGTTCATCACCACCGGCAACCTCGTCGAAAACGACCGCGCCTTCCTGTTCCTGATGGACTATGCCGGCCAGCGGCGGGTCAAGCTCTGGGGCAGGGCGCGCGTGTCCGAAGATCCGGTGCTGGTCGCACGGCTGATGCCCGAAGGCTATGGTGCCCGTGCCGAACAGGCGATCCTGTTCGATGTCGCCGCGTGGGACAGCAATTGCCCGCAACATATCCCGCGCAAGGTCGATTTCGCACGAATCGCCGCGCTCGAAAGCGAAAATGCCCGTCTCCGTGCCCGTCTCGAGGAGCTTGACCGATGACCCGACCGCCACTCCCGCCGTTCACCGATGAAACCGCCGCCCGGAAGGTGCGCCTGGCCGAGGACGGCTGGAACAGTCGCGACCCCGCCCGCGTCGCGCTCGCCTATACGCCCGACAGCCAATGGCGGAACCGTGCCGAATTCCTCTCCGGGCGCGCGGCGATCGAGGATTTCCTTGCCCGCAAGTGGGCGCGCGAACTGGACTACCGGCTGGTCAAGGAACTCTGGACTCACGCCGGCAACCGCATCGCCGTCCGCTTCGCCTACGAATACCATGACGACAGCGGCACCTGGTTCCGCGCCTATGGCAACGAGAACTGGCAGTTCGACCCGCATGGCCTGATGGAACGGCGCATCGCCAGCATCAACGAACACCCGATCGCGGCGGCGGACCGCGCGTTCCACTGGCCGCTCGGCCCGCGTCCGGCGGACCATCCCGGGCTGACCGCGCTGGGGTTCTGAAAAAGTTTGCTGCCCCTGTAACCCGATCCGACTGGCCGGCGAACCTGTCGATGCCAACCTGGCATACCATTGGGAGGACCACCCGCATGATCACCGTCAAGACCGGCGCCGCTGCCGCCGCCACCGCCGCCATGTTCGCGCTGTCCGCGCTGGCCAATGCCGCGACCGCCCCCGCCGGCAGCACCGGCCCGGCGCTCGGCAGCGCCGACACCGTCCACTGCTACGGCGTCAATTCCTGCAAGGGCACCGCCGATTGCAAGACCACCCAGCACGACTGCAAGGGCATGAACAGCTGCAAGGGCCAGGGCTTCAAGGCGCTCGCCGCCGGCGCCTGCCTCAAGCGCGGCGGCACCATCGGCGATATCGGCTGAACCCCCGATCCCGCCTGACCCGGCCCGGCCGCCATCCCCCCGCGCGGCCGGGCCACCCTTTTGCCGGATCGCATGCCGCCATGACCACCATCCCGCCCTTCACCGGCTTCGGCCTCGGCCTGCGCAAGGAACACCACGCCGATTTCCTGGAGCGGCACCAGCCAGTCGATTTCGTCGAGGTCATCTCCGAGAACTTCATGGCCTGCGGGGGGCGCCCGCTGCACACCCTCGACGCCGTGCGCGAGCGCCATCCCGTCGCCCTGCACGGCGTGTCGATGTCGCTCGGCTCGCCGGAAGGGCTGGACCGGGCCTACCTCGCCGAACTCGGGGCGCTCGCCCGCCGCGTCGATCCGCTCTGGGTGTCCGATCACCTCTGCTGGACCCGCCTGGGCGGCCACGCGACTCACGATCTCCTGCCACTGCCCTATACCGACGAGGCGCTTGCCGCCTGCATCGCCAACGTCATCCGCGCCCAGGACGTGCTCGAACGCCCGCTGGTCGTCGAAAACCCGTCGAGCTACGTCACCTTCCCGGAAAGCACGATGAGCGAATGGCAGTTCCTCGCGACGCTTGCCCGCGAAACCGGCTGCCAGCTCCTGCTCGATGTCAACAACGTCTACGTCAGCAGCGTCAACCACGGCTTCGACGCGGACGAATTCCTCGCCGCCCTGCCGGTCGGCGCCGTCCGCCAGATCCACCTCGCCGGCCACAGCCCCGGCCCCGACGGTCTGCTGATCGACACCCACGACGCCCCGGTCTGCGCCGAAGTCTGGCAGCTCTACGCCCGCGCCGTCGCCCGCTTCGGCCCCTGTGCGACGATGATCGAGCGGGACGACGCCATCCCGCCCTTGCCGGACCTGCTCGCCGAACTGGACCAGGCGCGCGAGATCGCGGCCCAGGAAAGCCTCGCCCCATGCGCCTGATCGCCCGCCAGCAGGCCTTCCTCGCGGAGGTCGCCGCCGCCGACGAGGCTGCCTTGTCGCCCGCGTCCCCCGGCATGGCGATCTACCGCAACGCCTACCGCGCCCGGCTCCTGTCCGCACTCGAAACCGGCTTCGAGCTGACCCGCCGCTGGACCGGGGAGGAAGCCTTTGCCGCCGCCGCCTGCCACCATGTCCTCGCCACCCCGCCGGGCAGCTGGACCCTCGACGCCTATGGCGCTAGCTTTCCCGCGCTGCTCGCCGAGCTGTTTGCCGACGATCCGGAAGTGGCCGAACTCGCCTGGCTCGAATGGCACCGCCAGCAGGCCTTCGCCGCGCCGGACCGCCCGACGCTGGACCCGGCGGAACTGGCCGCCGCCGGCCTGTCGGAGGAGGACTGGGCCAACCTGCGCGTGACCATGGCCGCCGGCTTCGCGGCCTTGCCGGTCACGACCGACTGCACCGCCCTGTGGGACCACCTGACCGGCGATGCGGCTCCCGGTTTCCAGCCGTCGCCGGTCGCCGGCCAATCGGTGCTGGTCTGGCGGGTCGGCTTTTCCCCCCGCCACCGCCCCGCCTCCCGGCTGGAGCATGAGGCGCTGGCCGGTCTCGCCGCCGGCCAGCCGCTGGGCGTCATCGCCGCAGCGACGGACCCGGCACAACTCGGCGACTGGCTGGCGCAATGGCTCTCGGAAGGAATGTTCGCGACCGCGTCCGCCGCTCAGTGCCCGGAAGCCGCCGTGCTTGCCGAAAGCTGATCGCCGCTGGCCACCGGCGCCGGGATCACCCGCAGCAGATGGCCCAGCAGCCCGCGCCCCGAAGGCCAGTCGCGCGCCCCGTCCACCAGCCCGCCGGCGCCCAGGAACTCGTCGGCAATGAACGCACTGTCCCAGTCCGCCGCCAGCGCCCGCAGGCTCATCTGCTCGGCGGCCGGCCGGCGCGAGCCGGCGGCGAGAAACGAGCGGAACGGCAGCCGCCCGCGCGGGCACGAGGTAAAGCGGGCCAGCCGGGCATCGGCGCCGGGGCGCGAAACGTCGGGCGGCATGACCAGCAGCGCGAACTGCACCGGATGGTCGGCATCCGGCTGCTCGAATTCCGCCCACCACGCCACCGCGACACAGGCCAGCCCCCGCGCGACCAGCACCACCGGCCGCTGCGCACGCTCGATCGCCAGGTTGATCTTGTTGACCCAGGTGTTGCGATGGGGATTGTCCCACATCCCCAGGTCGAGCCGCAGGGTATTGGGGCTTTCGCGCTCCCAGATCGCCATCCAGTCATCGGCCCCGTCGTCACGGTCGGGGATCAGCAGGATCAGCGGTTGCGGGGGAACAGGCGGATTCTGGGCAAGGTTCGCCATCGGGATAACTCCGGTTCGAGGCAGGGGAGTCCGGTCGACTTGGCGCACGTCCCGGCAGGCCGGCTGATTTACTCAACCATATTTGTAGAGAATATCACGGTGCCCGCGCCTGACAAGCCCTCATTCGAGGGATCGGACGTGAAGCGGGGCAATCCGGCGACGAACGGCGCGATCAGGTCGTAGCCCAGCTTTCCGCGAAAGCTGGCGCCGCCAGGAAACTTGCGGGTCGCGGCGATGTCGGCGGCGGATCGCAGACGCCTTGCGTGATATAGTGCATCGCGGACATCAGCCCGTTGCGCGAAAACGGCTTGGCGATCACCCCGTGCGCCCCGCAAAAGTCGTCGGGAATCTTCGCCGGGTTCGCCGTCACGAAAATGATGAATGTCTCGTGCCACCGCGCCCGGATATGGCGGCAGACGTCGAGACCGTTGGTGCCCCGCGCCAACTGGATGTCGACGAAGGCAAGGTCGGGCCGGACCTCGTCGCGCAGCGCCTCGACATCGTGGAGCGATGCCGCCTCGGCGACGATCTCGTGGCCGGAATCCTCGACCATCGATTCCATGTCCATCGCCAGCAGCGCCTCGTCCTCGACGATCAGGACGCGCAATGGCGGCTTGAGGCGGCGCATCAGCTTTCGACCGGAAACGAGATGACGACGCGTGTGCCGGGATCGGCATTTTCCCAGCGGACGTCCGCGCCGACCTGTTTGGACAGGCGTCTGATCAGTGTCGCCCCCAGCCCGCCGGGCAGCGGGTCGGCCATGTCCAATCCCGGGCCGTCATCCCGGATGGAGATACGCGCCTCCCCATGCCCGCCCCTGGCGGCGACTTCCAGCCGGCCCGGGCGGCCATCCGGATAGCCGTGCTTGATGGCATTGGTCAGGACCTCGTTCAGCACCAGACCCAGGGCCGAAGCCTTGGACGATCCGACGGGAATGCGCTCCACCGCCATCTCCACTCGGATATCGCTCCGGCCGCTCGCCCCGATGACATCGGAAACCAGGTTGTCGACAAATGCGCCGACATCGAACTGGTTGATGTCGTCCGACTGATAAAGGCGGCGGTGCACCGTGGCCAGGGCATCGACGCGTTCGAGCATCACCTCCAGCCGGCCGGCCACCTCCGGGTCGCCGATCGTCCGGGCCTGCAGCCTGAGCAGCGATCCGATCATCGTCAGGTTGTTCTTCACCCGATGGTCGACCTCGTGCAGCAGCAGAGTCTTCGCTTCCAGCGCCGCTTTCAGGTCTGCTGTCCGGCGCTCGATCTCGCGCTCGACCTCGGCCTTCTGCTCGGCAATCGCCGCCTGGCGAAGGACCCGCTCGGTCACGTCGAGCTGGGATGCGAAAAAGAACTGGATGGCCCCGTCTTCGCCTCTGACCGGGCTCAGATAGAGTGCGTTCCAGAACGTCGATCCATCCTTGCGATAATTGAGCAGATCGACAGCGATGTCCTCGCCGGCGGCAATCGCCGCATGGATCCGGCGCACCGCGTCCCGGTCGGTGTCCGGACCCTGGAGGAAGCGGCAATTGCGGCCGATGATCTCTTCCCGCTCGTAGCCGCTCAACTTCTGGAAAGCTTCGTTGCAGAAAACGATGGGGTTGTCGGGCTGCAGCGGATCGGTGATCACCATCGGCATCCTGGTCGCGCGAACCGCGGCGGCAAACGGATCGCCCCGGCCGGCTTCGTGCTTTATGTCGTCCGTCAGATGCCAGTCATCACGCTCATTCATGCTGCCTCCGTGCCTGCGGAGCCATCCCGCGACAATCGATCAAATCCCGGACGGATTGAACGTTCCCCGCCGGGTGCATCCCGGATGCCGCCGTTGGGCAGCCGAAAACGCACCGCGCCAGCCACGGGCCACAGGGCGCCGCGCGCGCAATCGCGAGGGGGAAGGGGATCATGTTCGACGATCATGTTCGACAGGGCAACGAAGCCCTGGAAAACATGGTGGGCGCGACAGGGATTGAACCTGTGACCCCACCCGTGTGAAGGGTGGGAAATCGGCTAATCGCGCATTTACACGGATCGAAAAACATTTAAAAACAATCATGGATGTGCGGGCGCGTGCGTGCACGTTTTTCATGTTTTTTTCATGGATTTTGGAGAGCCGAAAAAATGCCCGATCTGAGCCGTATCGGAGAGCGTGAAAAGCTGAAGCCGAAGGCTGGGGATGAGCCGCACTGGCAACGGCTGCGCCAAGGCGTATATCTCGGATATCGTCCGTCTAAAAAGAAAGCCGGGGGCACGTGGTTTGCCCGCTTCTATGATGCCGAAGCCAACCGCAATTCGCGCAAGCGGCTAGGCGACTATGGCACCCTTTCAGGCCATGACGTTTTTAAGCAGGCAAAGGCGGATGCCGAGGCATGGGCGGAGACGGTTGAAACCGGCGGTGAGCGTGCCCGCGAAATGGAAACGGTCAAGGATGCCTGCGAAGCCTATCTGGAGCAAAGGCCCGGATCGATTGCCGAAGGTGTTTTCCGGCGGCATGTCTATTCTGATCCCATCTCGAAGGTGAAGCTCGATAAGCTCCGGCGGCACCATCTGAAGGCATGGCGCAAGCGGCTGGAGCAAACCCCGGCACTGGTGACGCGCACGAACGTTGCCGACATGAAGCGGATGAAGCCACGCTCACAGTCGACCGTTAACCGGGACATGGTGCCGCTGCGCGCTGCGCTGGGCATGGTGCTGAAGCCGGGTGCGCCAAATACGGATGCGGCATGGCAAGAGGCGCTGCGCCCGTTCAAGGGGGCGGACAAGCGCCGGGAGCTGTATCTCGACCGTGACGAGCGCAAGGCGCTGATCGATGCCACGTGCGATGAGGCGCAGCCATTTTTGAAGGCTTTGTGCCTCTTGCCGCTGCGGCCCGGCGCGTTGGCAGCCCTGAAGGTGGGCGACTTCGACAAGCGCACCCGCGCGCTCACCGTTGGCAAGGACAAGAACGGCAAACCGCGTCAGCTCACCATGCCGCAAGTGATTGCTGATTTCTTTGAAGTGCAGGTGAAGGATAAACTGCCAGCCGCATCGATCTTCGCCCGCGCTGACCGGGCGGCATGGAACAAGGATGCTTGGAAATACCCGGTCAAGGATGCTGTGAAGGCGGCAGGCCTTCCCGGTGCCGCATCCGCCTACACCCTGCGCCATAGCGTCATTACCGACCTGATCCGCGCCCGCCTGCCAATCCTAACGGTGGCGCAGCTATCGGGCACGAGCGTTGCCATGATCGAAAAGCATTACGGGCACCTTGTGCGGGATGATGCCGAAGAGGCGCTGGCGAGCATTGCAATCTAGAACCTATCCACAAGACATGGCCTAGACAATGGATAGCGTTGGCGTAGCTTCGCGAATGTGGACACGCTTGAGCGAAACCAAGTTAGGCTGATTCTGGAGCATCTGACTTCGGAGACGCTGCGCATGACGGAGAATGCGCAGAAAGCCATGCACGCGGAGCATTCAGCCAAGGGGCTTTTGCGGTCGGGCAATACCGTTCGGCGCGCGGTCGGCATAGTTGAAGAGCACGCCGGGAAATTCGTGGAACAGGCGGTTGATCAGACTTCAGCCGTGGCTCAAGACCTAGATGCATTCAACGTAATCGCCTCTAGCCTGACCGCCATGTTCCGGGGATTTGAGCCGCACCTGGCTAATGCTGTGCGGTTTGCCACGGCTAGTGATAGCCAAAGCTCACAAAGCGTGGTTACGGCGGGTGACAAGCTGTTTGCCGAAATGCGCACCCGTATCTTTAAGCAGCTAGAGATACATCGGTTTTCCTTTACGAAGCCGAGCAGGGGCGACCTTGCTGCACAAGGGATTGGCGTTGCAGCTCCGGCTGCGACTAACTCGCCAGTTGCTGACAAGCGCAATCCGGGCGGCAAACCGCTTGCCGCCCATTGGGATTCGATGTGGGCTGCTATCGCAGTCCAGTTGTGGACGGGCGAGTTGAAGCCGGAGTCTCAAGCGGACGTGAAGAAGTCCATGATCAATTGGTTCAATGAAGCCGAGATAGACATTGGCGATACGGCATTGACGCAACGCGCCCGCCAACTCTGGCAAGCAATGGAAGAAGTGCGCCGGAGAGAGGGTTAGCGAACCTTTCCGAACCTTTCCGCGCGCTCCGAAGCCCCAATCCGTGGATGATTCCATGCATTCGCTGGCACTCGCTAGCACTGCACAAGGAAGCACCACTATGGAAATTCTGCTCGTTTCGATCCCCGATGCCGCCATGGCGCTGAGCGTGGGGCGCACCACCATCTATGAATTGATGCGCTCCGGCCAGCTCGACACCCGCAAGATGGGGCGGCGGCGCTTGATCACGGCGGAATCGCTCCGGCGGCTGGTCGACAAGCAGGACTGAGGGGCAACGCGATGCGCCGGATCAATCCGCGCTGTGCCAAGCTGCACCGTTCCTACACAGCTCACGAGCTTGCCGAGCGGCTGGATGTGCACAAGAACACCGTGCGCCACTGGATCAAGGGCGGCTTGCCCGTGGTCGACGGCACGCGCCCCGTCCTGATCCTTGGCAGCGACTTTCAGACATGGTGGGGCAATCAGCGCAAGGCAGCAAAGCGCCCATGTCAGCCGGGTCAGATGTATTGCTTCAAGTGCCGGGAGCCGAAAGCGCCCGCGCTGGGCATGGTCGATTATGTTGCCACGAATGCCGCTGCGGGCAACCTGAAGGCGCTTTGCGAGACGTGCGGGACTCCCATGCACCGGCAAACACGGCTGGGCGATATTGCGGCTAAAATGCCCGGACTGGACGTGCGCCGCACGGTGGCACCTTCAAGCATAGCTGCGCTTACGCAGCCTTCCCTAAACTGTGACCATCCGAAGGGAGCTTGAACCATGCCGAAAGCCAATGCCCAAAACATCCGGATCAAGCGGGAATATTTCCACTATCTGAAAGAGGCGCGGCGGCGCGATGAGCAATCGATCGATCAGGTAGCAAAGGCTCTTTCCCGCTTCGAAGATGCGACCGGGCACAAGGACTTCAAGCGGTTTCACCGAGAGCAAGCCGTTGCCTTCAAGCGGCGGCTGGACAAGGAAAAGAACGCCCGCACCGGTAAGCCGCTGGCCTGTGCCACTGTGCATTCGACCCTTTCAGCGTTGCGGGAGTTTTTTATCTGGCTGGCAGGCCAGCCGACCTACAAGAGCAAGATTGCCTATGCCGACGCGGACTATTTCAACCTGTCCGAAAAGGACGTGCGGATTGCCAAAGCGACCCGCGAAAAGCCCGTGCCGACGCTCGATCAGGTGCATCACGTGCTGGCAACCATGCCAGCCGGGACGGACACTGAAAAACGCAATCGGGCGCTGATGGCGCTGGCGCTGCTTACGGGGGCACGCGGCGCGGCGCTGATGAGCCTGAAGCTCAAGCATATCGACCTGGAGCAAGGCTGCGTGCATCAGGACGCGCGGGAAGTGCGCACGAAAGGCAGCAAGACCTTTACCACATGGTTTTGCCCGGTGGGCGGCAGCGCGCTGCAAATCGTGACTGACTGGTGCGAGCACCTGCGCACCCGGTTGCTGTGGAGCGAAGATGATCCGCTGTTTCCGAAAACGAAGATGGGGCTGGGCGCGTCTGGCGGTTTTCAGGCTGATGGCCTTGCCCGCGAACATTGGCGCGGCACCGGGGCTATCCGTGCCCTGTATCAGCAAGCTTTCGCGGCGGCTGGCCTGCCCTATTTCAACCCACACTGTTTCCGGGATACGCTCACACAGCTTGGCGAACGCATCTGCACCACCCCTGAGCAATTCAAGGCGTGGTCGCAGAATGTCGGGCATGAGCGGGTGCTCACCACCTTCACGAGCTACGGTAAGGTGCCAGCCGCACGGCAAGCCGAGCTGATCCGGGGGCTTGGGCAGGGACGGGGGGAGGCGGGCGGGCCAGATGATGCCGCGCGCATAGCAGCGCTGTTTGCAGAGTTTGTGCGCCAGCGCGGCGGCATGGCGGTATAGGGCCTTCCAGCCGCGCCGGTTTTTCTGTTAGGTGCGCGCTCCAGTCGGGGGAGCGATGTGTGCCGGAGCTGAATTTCAAGGGCAAGGAATTTGTCTATAATCACCATCTTACGGTGCCGTTTCGCCCGCTCGAAATTCACGCTGACAAGGGGATTGGCGAGCCTTCGCTGGACGGCAATCTGATCATCCACGGGGACAATCTGCACGCGCTGAAGGCGCTGTTGCCGACGTATGCGGGCAAAGTGGACTGCATCTTTATCGATCCGCCCTACAACACCGGGAATGAGGGCTGGGCGTATAACGACAACGTCAATTCGCCCATGATCCGCGAATGGCTCACCACTAATCCTATCACCATCGAAGACGGTCTGAGGCATGACAAATGGGCGTCCATGATGTGGCCCCGTATGAAGTTGCTTTGGGAGCTGCTGGCGGATCACGGGATTTTTGCAGTCAGCTTGAATGATATGGAAGAGCACCGCTTCCGTAGCATCATGGACGAGGTCGCTGGAGAAGGTGCATATTTGGGCACGGTCGTATGGAAGACGCGCAATACAGATAACAGAGTTAAGTCAATGATCTCTCAGGACCACGAATATGTCCTGATCTTCTCTAAAGGTGCGCCCGTGAGGGGGCGAGTTATCGCGAGGGACGACTTTAAGCTCAGTGAGGATGAGGACGAGCCATACGTTACCGACCCGCTCACTGGAAAAGCGACGGCAGCCGAACGGCCAAACTTGCACTATGATATGGTCAACCCCCTCACTGGTGACGTTTATCCGCCTGATCCGTCTCGCGGCTGGATTACCGACTTTGCCGGTTATCAGTCACTGCTCGCCGATAATCGTATCTGGTGGCCCCCAAATCCAGCAACAGGCAAGCCGCGCAAGAAGCGGTTTCTATCGGAAACTGCCGAGCGGATGCCAGCATCTACGTTTTGGGGGGACACTAGAACGCAGACGGGTGCGGACGAATTGGACCGCATCATGGGAAGCCGTATGTTCGCCTTCCCCAAGGCGGTCGATTTTATGGCTAGAGTTCTCGACCTTTGCGCCGATGACGAGTCTCTGATCCTCGATTCCTTCGCAGGCTCGGGCACGACGGCCCATGCTGTCCTTGCTGCGAACGCCCGTGACGGAGGCAACCGGCGCTTTATCCTTGTCGAAGGCGAAGACTATGCCGACGAGCTGACTGCCGAGCGGGTGCGGCGCGTGATGAATGGTTACACCTTCACCGGCACGCAGCGCGAAGAGCTGATGCGGGAACCAATCACCTTCACGAAGCTGAAGAACGCCAATGCCTTGCTTGAAAAGGTCCAAAGGCACGAAACGCTGGACGGGCCGACATTCGACCGGATCAAGACCACGGTCAAAGACGGCGCACTGATCGTCACCGGGGAGCGCGATTGCACCGAAACCGCGCCCGGACTTGGCGGCACCTTCACCTATTGCACGCTGGGCGATGCAATCGACATGGACGGGCTGCTGACAGGTGCGGACTTGCCCGCGCTCCAGCCGCTTGCCGCCTTGCTCTATCACACCGCCACGGCGCAGGCCTTCGATTCTGGCCAGCTTGTGCCCGCGCCCGATATTGGCGCGCACGTTTCCCGGCTGGGCGCAGCGAACGGGCGGCACCTGTGGCTATTCTACAAGCCCGATCTGGATTGGCTGAAATCAGCCGAAGCGGCGCTGACCCTGTCCAACGCCCGCGCCATTGCCGCCACGGCTGAAGGCGAGCACCTTGTTTTCGCCCCGGCGAAATTCGTAAGCCGCGATCTGCTGGCGGCGCAACGCTTGCCAGTGGAATACGCCCCGCTCCCCTATGCGCTCTATCGGGTGGAAACCGCCTGATGGCTTTCCGGGAGCTGGCCTATCAGGAACGGGCGCTAACCGCGCTCGAAGCCTATCTGGACGCGCTGAAGCCGGAAAAGGCGGCACATGACGAGGCGCTGGAATTGCTCGCCCTGAAGCCGCATCTGAAAATCCCGTTGCCGAACTTTCCAGCCGAGGCATGGGAGAGCCTGAAGGCGGCTGGCAAATTGCCCGCCAGCCGTGCGCACGTGCCCTATTCCCCCCGGATTAGCGGCGATGGCCAGCCGGTGCCCAATGCTACGCTGAAGGTGCCGACAGGCGGCGGCAAGACGTTTCTGGCCTGTGCCAGCCTGTCCCGCATCTTTGGGCGCTATCTGCAATCCAACACCGGCTTCGTGCTGTGGATCGTGCCGAACGAAGCGATCTATTCGCAGACGGTGCGGACCTTGCGCGACCGCCAGCACCCCTATCGCCAGACGCTCGACCGCGCGGCGGCTGGAAGGGTGAAGATTTTCGAAAAGGGCGATCCGCTTAACCGCGCCGATGTGGACGCGAACCTGTGCATCATGGTGCTGATGCTGCAATCGTCCAACCGCCAAAATCAGGACAGTCTGAAGCTGTTTCAGGATAGCGGGAACGTCCACGGCTTCACGCCAGCCGAAGGCAAGCAGGATCAGCACAAGGCCTTGCTGGAGCGCATCCCGAACCTGTCGCAATATGATCTGGGCGACGGGGGACCGGCTTGGCCGCTGGTCAAGGACAGCGTCGGCAACGCGCTGCGCATCATTCGTCCCGTGGTCGTCATGGATGAAGGGCAAAAGGCGACGTCTGCGCTGGCTTTCCAGACGCTCTACGGCTTCAATCCTACTTTCGTCCTGGAGCTGAGCGCCACGCCCAAGGACGTGCGGGCGCAAGCCGCAACCGCGACGCTCGAAGCCATGCCCGCGCGCACCGCTAACGTGCTGGTCGAAATTGCGGGCCGGGAGCTGGAGCAAGAGGGGATGATCAAATTGCCCCTTAACGTGCAGCCGATCCAAAGCACCGATTGGCAGGATGCCTTGCGTGCATCGCTCGACCGGGTCACCGCGCTCGATGCCAGCGCCAAGGCTTACCGGGCCGATGGGGGCGGCTATATTCGCCCGATCCTGCTGGTGCAGGCCGAGCGCACCGGTGCCGAGCAACGGGACGGGCAATTCATCCATGCCGATGATGTGAAGGCATGGCTGCTGGCGGCTGGACTGGACGAAGCCGAAGTGGCGCTGAAGACGTTCGAAGTGAACGATCTGGACAAGCCCGAGAATGCCGATCTGCTTTCGCCGCAATGCCGGGTGCGGGTGATTATCACGAAGGCGGCGCTGCAAGAGGGCTGGGATTGCCCCTTTGCCTATGTCCTGTGCTCTCTGGCGGCGAGCGGCAATGAAAGCGCCATGACGCAGCTTGTGGGGCGCATCTTGCGCCAGCCGCACGCTACCCGGATTGCGGCTGAAGGCGAAGAGCCGCACGAGCTGGATCAATGCTACGTCTTCACGCACCAGGCCGATACGGCGCGGGTGGTGACTGCGATCAAGGACGGGCTGGAAGCCGAAGGGCTGGGCGATCTTGTCAGGGACGTTAGCGTTGCCGGTGCGACCGGTCCTTTGTCAGAGCGGCGCAAGGTCGAACGGCGCGACGCATTCCGGCAATCGCACATCGCCTTGCCGAAGGTGCTCTGGATCGAGCCGGGACAAGAACCGCGCGATCTTGACCCTGAAAGCGACCTGTTTCCGGCAATCGACTGGACGGGCTGCGATGTGGAAGCCTTTGCCGATGGCGTGCCGGAGAATGCGCAGGCGGCGGCAAGCCAACTTGTCAGGGTGCGAACGGGTGAAGGTGGCAAGCTCGAAACGGCTGAATATGCGGCCAATAGCAGCGCGGCTGCATTCGATCCGGCTTATGCCGTGCGCATGGTTATGGACCTTGTGCCTAACCCCTATGTGGCGCGGGAACTGGTGGGCCGGGTGCTGGCGCGGCTGGAAGCACGGGGCTTCGATCAGGCAAAGCTAGGGGCGCTATCGAGCTACATCATTGACGAGCTGCGCAAGGTGCTTGGGAAGTGGCGGGATGATGAAGCGGCGAAGGTCTTTGCCGACCGGCTGGCCAGCGGGCAAATCGAGTTTCGCATTCGCGGCGATGGCGGCGATTGGATCATGCCAGCCGAGCTGTTCGTTATCGCGGGCGAGAATGCCGAATTGCTATCCCGAGCAACGGGCACCCCATTGGAGCGAAGCCTGTTTCTCCCGATCTATCGGCACGAATTGAACAACGAAGAGCGCGGACTTGCCCAAACGCTAGATGCCCATGATCTGGTGCGCTGGTGGCACCGCAACGGCACTGTGCGCGGTGACTATGCTTTGCGCGGCTGGCGGCGGGGCAGGGTCTATCCCGATTTTGTCTTTGCCGTGATCAAGGACGGGGATGGGCAAAGGCTTGTCGCTCTGGAGAGTAAGGGCGATCAGCTCGATAACCGCGATACGGCATACAAGGCCAAGGTGCTGGCTATGCTGTCTGATGCCTATGCGCGGCACGCCAGCGCAACGATTGACGGACTAGGGCTAGAAAGCACCGCGCCAGACTATCAGGCGACGGTGGTGCTCTTCAGCGACATGGATGCGAAACTGCCCGGCTTGATCCAGCCGAGTTGAGTGAAAACGGCGTGATCGGGGGGGGGCCGTGAAGCCAGCCGCTCGACACCCCATTTTTCATGTTTTTTTCATGGAAATCGCCACCATCTCTTCTAAGTCTTTGAAAAGATGGTGGGCGCGACAGGGATTGAACCTGTGACCCCACCCGTGTGAAGGGATGGGGTAATCTTTAGTAACGCATTGATATAGATATAAAGTTGGCGTTCCCTAATTCATCATCGTATGGGTTTTGTATGAAACTCAGGAGGACATCTCATGTCTGATTACAACCCCAATGCGACCACACCCCCGCATAACCCCCAGGAGGATGAGGGATGAGTGACCCGTTCGCGCACTTCAACCGCGCCTTCCGCAAGATGGATGAGGTTTTCGCTGAGTTCGACGAGGGCTTTGCTGCGGTTCCGTCTGCACCTCTCCCGGCAGGATGGGCTTGCCCGAAATGCGGTTCGGTATGGGCACCCACCACGCCCGGATGTTTCACCTGCAACGGCAAGGAGCCCACCCCATGACCGACGCACCGCAGAGCATCTACGTAGCCACCGAAGCCGGGGAGCCTGTTGCGTGGGCGCACACCCTGCATATGGAGGGTGGCCAGACCCGGAGAACGCTGGTCGATTGGAAAGCCTTAGCCTACTACAGTGCGTTCGGTGAGCCCGGCAAGGACCACTCCGAAGAATATCCTGTCACTTGCGAGCCACTCTACGCCACCCCCCGCATCAGCACCGAGCCTTTCCCTGGAGCGGTGGAGTATCGGAAGGGGGAGAGGGAGGCGATCGTGGCTTGGCTGCGGAGGCAATCTGTTGCGATCCTTCGCCTGCATGATGAGGCTACCAGGGATGAGCAGAAAGTGCCTTTGGCGGTTATGACGAGGGCGCGTGCGGAATGCGCCGACGCCCTCGAACGCGGAGCCCACCTCCCCACCAGCGAAGGAGACGCACAGTGAGCGAGAAGCACGTTGACCGCCTCGCCCGCCGTATGGGTGCCGTGTTCGTCCCCTTCGACAAGTCAGGCCCGGAGATTAAGCCCATGACGCCCGAACAGACCGCCGCGCGCAAGGAAATCCATTGGTCGTGCCGAGACTGTCGCTGGCGTAGTCCGGACCCGCGTCCTGAATACCCCGATGCCGGGCATTGCCGCCGTTACCCACCGCAGATCGCGCTGTGGACTGTGACTGGGCACGATCAACCATCACAGCCAGGATTCGAGCAACAGTGGCCTTGGATGCAAGCCTACGATTGGTGCGGAGAATGGGAGGAAAACAACCGCATCTCACACCCGAAATTGGAAATGCCACGATGAATGACCCCCTCGACATAGCCGCCCGCCTCGAAGCGGGAAAGCGGGGAGACATTCACACGATGTATCGCAAACGCGGGGAATATGGACGCGCGCCTACGGAAACATGCCGAAAGCACGGTTCGCGTATGCCTTGCCCGTTCTGCCATGCGTAGCGTCTGCCATGTCTTTCGCTGGCTGTGGAAAGGTGTCCAGATGACTGACGGCGCCGACAAGGTAATCCGCCCCCATCGCGGG